>MDTC01235013.1_pt1 | contig 23835 bp, 16 predicted proteins | sample 811181 | NCBI WGS metagenome assembly MDTC01 (sample SAMN05326644, study PRJNA326480) | marine metagenome | isolation source: seawater | place: Pacific Ocean: North | collected 2011 | reverse complement strand
TAATAACAGCATGGAGCAATCCCAAGGCTTCATGCCGCGTTGGCAAAAAGCGCATCAACAAATCAGATTTAAGAAAATAAGCAAACAACGCGCTTTTCTTTTCAGACCCTAGGAAAATATTACAACAGACCGATTTCAAGGCATGATAAATCATTTGTTTTTGATCATCGTAAATAAGCTTGAAGTGATCAAGTAGCGTTAAACGCTGCACATCACAAGCGAAAATCGCATGAACATAATGTTCCAAACACTGCTGATTTGATGCACGATAGCTGAGTGAATTAGGACAAGTAGCATGTTGGGCATAACCGCCAAGACGTAATAATTGATTATAATATTTGATCAGTACTTCGTGCAACAACATGACATTATCCGTCAACAACAAGGCAGATGAAAATCCGTCGTTGTCAAATAGCAATTGAATCTGCTCTTGATAGTTTAAAGATTTAAAATACGCATTAAATGCACTCTTAAGATCAAGTGTTGTTATTTCACTAGATGAATGTACACACATCATAAGGCGCATCACTAAGTCAGATAATTTGCCAGAACACAACCAGGCAATGACACGACTACGAATTTTAGCACGAGAATCCTCCGCAATCTTAATCGATTGGTAAGCAGTAAATAATGATTTAAGAACTTGTATATCTGTAAAAGGCGCTACAAGATGTACCTCAAGATTTTGCAATGCATAGTCGCGATTTTGACGAAGTGATACAATTTGGGACTCAAAACGACGCGATAAACTTGTAACAAATTCGGAAGCATCATTACACAGAGAAATAGAAGAAGGAGCACGTACATGCACAGCACGCCGCATCGCTGACGATGACGCAAAGGTTACTTCTGGGTCAGATTCATCCACAGATCGATCATTGTGAAGATCAACAGAACGCATTTTTTCCAGCACCGCACTACCAACATAAGACTCAAAAATCCCTATCATTGATGCATCCACGCCAACATGATCAAGTAAATCCAAAGGTGTCTTATTTTCATGGTCAACAATGCTTGGATCACACCCTGACAGGACAAGACTTCGAACAATCGCTGCAATACGCCTCAAAGTTTCCTCTGCTAATTTTACATCCTCAGTATTCTGTTTATTAAGATGACATTGATGAGAACAATCGATAAAACTGGCAACTGCCATGTGCAAGGCCGTACTACGATCATCCAAATCGCACGTTAGTCGATCAAGCAAGTCAGGGATCCTATGATGATGCGCACATAAATAAGCAACACATTCAGAATCATAATGGAAGACAGCGGTATGTAAGAGCGTCCACCCTCTTGAATCACCTTGGTCAGTTCGCGTATACAATCCTAGCCAAGTTTTTTTCGAACTTGGATTGTTGGCTTCACATAGCTTGATTAAATCCAAACGTTGATGGGTAACAAACAAATGATACAAACTCATCCATCTTGAATTCATAGCGTCTTGTTCATCGAGCGCGTACAAGGGAACCACATCAAATTGCTCACCCAAAGCCTGATACCCAAACCCGGAGATATTTGCAGAAAAAAGTGTGGCCAACTGATCTTTAAAATCCTCATCATTGGACTGTTGCACAGCTCGCAAAAAATGTTCTGCCAAATCATGAATAAAACTAAAACCAGGTGCATTATGCCTAGGTCGCTTAACCGGATGCTCTGCTCGGTTGTTTGGTGCATGCACCGAGCCCTCATCCGAGCTACTATCCTCAACCGAAGAACGCACAGACAAGCAGTAACGCATTAAACGCTTTTGAGCAACACTGATGGATGATGACCTTGCGGATACCTCGTTAACATCACGTTGACGTTGCGCAGTTTTGCGCATTCGAGCCGCAGTCGTCGGTCTACCACGTTTGAGCATTCGCTTGTTATGTTGACGATTTAAATTTGATTTCGTCGACACAGGATTTTCAGGCCTATGCGACAAAGCAAACAAATTTGTAACTGATGATTGACGATCGGCATGTTCACTAATTAAATCCACTTGTTGCATTTTGATCATAGATAAAACAGGCTGGTCAAGTAATGTCCAACCATTGAAGGACTCTGGAATTTGCCAGGCCAAATACATCGATCCAGTATGCGTGCAAACCACCTCTCTTGATTCACAAGCAAAGAAGCGATTAAACACCTCTGAAAAACAAAGCGCAGCCGATGCATTACACAAAAGGTCATCATCAATTTGATAAATCACCAGTGGCTCAGAATCTTGTCCCGAAGATTCAAAGTAAATCATTTTGGCGTTAGGCAAAGAGGTATCCACACGCAACGATTTTTTAAGACTGGCAATAGTTTTTCTCAATAAGTCATTAAACAGACGACGATTAACTGAGGACAACAGCTCAACTTCTTTAAGCACTTCCGGCAGTTTTTCTGATGACGTTTTAAAATATTCTGGAATAAAAGCACCCATTTTTTCGGTTCTTAATAAGGCATTTAGTGCCATCAAGGTCAGGTTTTGCTCATGATCCCCTGATCGACTCAAGTTGAGAAAATTACGTTGGCGTATTTTCCCATCAATTCTATGAGAAAAAGAAGAAAACGGCATCAAATAAATAGAAAGCTCTTGCCCAAGTCTGACATCTGTCGTATCCAAACGAATGGCTCGATGTAACGCTTGCCACTGTAAATCTTCCGCACGCGGATATCCCAACGCCCACACCGTATGCGATTTAACAGGCGTCCTGTCTGAAACAGAACGGTGCTCTCTCAAAGTGACAAACGGGTTCGTTCCCACTGACTGCTCATGAGTAAAAATCACAATACGCGCGTTTTCTGTCACTGCCTGAGGATTAAACTCAACACCAGGCATTGCAGTCAAGGTATCTACATTCAAAACAGGCAAAGCACTATTTTTTTCGATCAACAAGTCCAAGTACTGAGTTAATTCAGGAGAAACGACAGAATCACGCTTAGCAAATGAGGATAAAATCTTATCTTTTAGTCGATTAACACGTCTAACTTCATTACAGTATTCATAAATATAAATAACAGTGATTTCATCAGGCTTGTGCCGACTCATCAAGTGAGACAACATCATATTTTGTTGACAACGAACCAGGTAATTCAGTAATTCCAAATTAAATTTATTTTTATCACGCCCCAATAATCTTCTAATTTTAGCAATAATATCAGTCATGTCATCATAAGTTTGTAGATGTTTTTTATCATCATCACGCAACGTCGAGACATCAATATCAAGAAAACTGATTAGATTTTCTTTCGAGCGTATCTGCCGATCAAGCTCAATACTCCCTGATAAAAGACGATTACAAAGGAGAACATTTTTCTCCAAGTACTCAAATAAACAATGCGCAAACAGTGTTTGATTACGCTTCTGATGCTGTAGTCGAGCTATATGCTCTGGAAGAGGATTATTACCAAACAAAAGCGTCATCATCCGAACAATGTCCGCATCTGTTTTGGCAGGGGTTGCGGAAGACAATACAAATCGCGGTTGCAAGGCGCCTGAATCAACATGCACAGGCAAACACTGCCGCAGTTGGTCATATCGGGAATCAGAGAACATCTCATGAAACTCATCCAATAGCAACAATCGTAAATCCGAATAACTTCTCTCATAACCTGAAGTAAACGAATGGATGGTATCAACACAAACTGACGACAGTGTAGCATCGGGCATAACATCGCTGACATGACTATTAAAAAGATTAAGTTGTGGACTAAAATTACCAGTTATCTGCTTTCGACATTTCACTAGAATACGAACAGAAGACCTCGCACGTACCGAGCCACCACTTGAGTGAAGATTCAACAACCCAACGGCAGCAGCAATGGTAATCAACGTTCTGGTTTTACCAGTTCCAGGCTGGTCAGCTAATAAAAAACCATACCCACGCGCATAAGCCATAATCGCCATCAGCGCAGCATCAGCTTGGTGATGCTGCAGAAATGGCCGCTTTGATCTTGAAGAGCTTAATAAACAAGAAAATAGTTTTTTCAACGCTTCCTGTTGAGGCAATTCAGAGAAATAACTTTGCCAACGAGGAACACCTGATTGAAAAACAGCCGAGGATTTTAACCCTGTATCAACATTTGTCAGTGCATAAGCTGGACCATCTTTAGCACGATAGCGCTGATAATGATCCTGCTGACTGTGACTACTATGGGTGATTGAAGCTGGTGAACCTCGATCGACATCCGAAGTTTGCTCAACGCCCCGATCAGCAGACGAAATTGCCGCTGAGATATCTAATTTAGCATTAGCATTATTAAGCGCACTCGCAGCATCGAGCTCAGACGATTCTCCCCTAGAATCCTGATCAATCACTGGATATGAACCACCCAACCTAGCACGACCGATCTCAGAAGATTCCACAATTGAATCGATATCAGTCACAGGAGATAAGGTCCCAGATAATGATTGAATCAGCTTAGCACTTGAATCACGAACTGGAGAATCAGCCCGAAAAAAACGAGCGCACTGCAATGTATTACCATGGTTACGCACAAAGTCTCTCGCCCAATCACGTAATGATTGATCATCATATTTTGAGACATCAACCTGAGCATAATGCAATAACGGAGAAGATGTTGGCACACCATGAAAGGGCAGAACTAAACGACCAGAGCGAAGGTCCTCTATCATCATTGCAACGATCAAACCACAGTTAACCCCTTTTTGACCGGCATATTGATACGCTTGCTGACGATGCACAATGGTTTCAACACACGTTTGCGCATCGCAGAAGGGATGATCTTCAGAGAAGGCCTCACGAATGGTCTTCTTAGTCATATCATCAACCGGATAGGCGTAACCATCTGTATCAAAATAGCGGCAAAAGATTTTATTTGGCGATTCGTAAAGCATCTCCAAAACAACCCAATGACCCGAACGGTCAAGACAAAAAGGCACGAGAAACTGGCAAGGCTTAGCATCAGAATGAAACAGAGAACGCAAATAAGATTGTATTGACAATTTTAACGGCGATAGCGAATCATTCGTACTCGCTGGCGACAAAATCATCGACTGAGCATTGGGCAAACCCTCTTGCTGAAATAGTGTCGTTAAAATCTGAATATCGTCATCCGTCAAAGTATAGTCTAAAGTATTGGAGCTATCAAATAGACTGGGCGGATGCAGCGTCGAGGAATCATTGCGAAAATTCGTCATCTTTTATTAAAATTATCATGAATTGTTATTGTAACACAGCAAATCGTTAATTTTAAGACAAAACAATACTTTATAGTGAATAATTAGCACAAAAATACTTTCAATAAATGGCACATATAAGCATCACTCTAATGACGGTAGAATCCACAAAAGTGCAATACCATCAGTCGAGGCCATCCCAAGACACCGTATCATCAAAAGACACCATCCCAGACCTAGGCGCAATAACGCCACCATTCACTGTCTGAGCCAAAGCATGATACATCGAGAGCGTCAGCCAGTCAGTAAGCGGCTCAATGTCATACACATGTGCGCTTTCATCCCTCTTTATAAACAATGAGAAAGGCTGTACCTGAACTCTGGTTTCATCGTTGTGAGCAGCGACAGTAAATCCTGAAAGAGCGGCGAGAAAATGACGCACTATTTCTTTGGGCAACACCATCAGAGCATCGCGCACTGATAGATTAGGATAATGCGTATACAACAAAGACCAGTCGGGACGACACTCAGCAACATGCTTCAAACAATACAAAACACGCCACTCGTGAAGACAGTACTTCCTTGAGTAGGAAAACAAGTCACGCTGATAATCGCTTTTCCCACGTCCAGATTTTTGTTCAGAGAGATCCCACGAAAAATCCTCAGCAGCATTAAGCCCAGATCCATAATGATTCCACCACGAATTCACAGATAGCCTATTCATCATTGAAATCACACCAGAGCGGTTTTGCTCTGCAGCCAATCTATTTTCATGATTGCTGAAAATGCGATTAAAAATAGACTCTTGATTGTGATCGGTCTACATAATAGCGCGCGTGGCAATCGCTTGGACAGCCTCGTGAAGCTCTATCGTAAAAGGCTCAATCGAGGCCAAATTTTCACACTCAGAGTCAGCATGTTGATTTTGTCTATCACCGAAAAAGAAATTTATACTATTATTTATCAATTACATTCCCTCTTCACGAATTCGAGAAATTCTACAATAAAATCAGAACACACAATCAAAATCGCCCATGCTTAGCGCTCAGCTGCCTACTAAGTATTTGTCGTCCAGGAGAATAAGCATGTTGAGCCAAGCAACAATAGCTGAGCCAACACTGGCAGATTGCATCACCAATTCACACCAAATACATCAACGCCGTTGTAGTTTTTGTTGGGACTTCACCCACGCTTCATAATCGGCCTCAGAACGCGCATCCACAACAATGGGCATATAACCATGCTGCATGCCACACAACTCCGTACACTGTCCGCGGTACATACCGGGTTTTTCAATCCAAATCCAAGATTCATTCACATACCCAGGTATACAGTCAACTTTCACACCAAGTTCGGGCACCCACCATGAATGGTTAACATCATTTGAGGTAAATAACAAGCGAATCTTTTGCTGTATCGGCACAACCATTGGCTTGTCCACTTCTAAGAGATAATGTTTTCCCTTAGGCGCCATCCCGCGAATCTGTGCCGGCGTGGTAGTCAAATTACTGAAAAACTCAATACCCTCTTCAAGATAACTGTATTGCCACTTCCATTGAGCACCAGTAATTTTGATATTCATGACTGGCTTGGTAGTATCATCCATTTTCCCCAGCAACCTAATCGCCGGCACCAGCATTAAAATCACCAAGACCATAGGAATGGCAGTCCACAGAATTTCAATCCAAAAGTTATCATGATAGTTTGCTGCCACAGCACCCTTGCTTTTTCGAAATGCATAAATCGCATAAAACAACGCTGCAAATACACCCACACCAATCGCCAAACAAATATAAAAAATCAGCATATGTAAATCGTAGATTTGGTGACTGACTGGGGTGACCCCAACCGGCAAGTTAATCGCATAATCTGCTTGACAAGACAAACCCAACCCCAACAAAAACCACACCCAAAACATCATAGCATTCCACCATTTCTTCATTATAAAATCCTTTACCATCACCATAGCGAATAATTCGAATTGTCCGTTGCTGCTGCCTGCACCATATATTTAACCACAGCAATAATTTCAGCATCACTACAATCTGCACAACCACCGCGTGGCACTTGACAGCCACGCACACGTTGGTCACTAGAACCTGTTGGTACAGTTCGCACCTGATCAACGTCATAACGATTCGCTGAGGATAATCCAAGTAAGCCTTGGGGAGGCGCTTCATGGTAAGGCTTGCCGGCGATGGTTGCTCTTACTAAAAAATCAACACCTGACTTAACACGCCATGACCAATCTTCAGCATTGGCAAGCTGCGGCGCGGTTTGATCATTGGACAGGTGACATTGCATACAGTGTTGCATAAACACATCACGGCCATCTAGCATCGTCAGTCGCTTTGACTTAACAGGTTGCTTAGTCGATTGTTGACTCGACATAGCCTCGTCATTTGACTTAGCGTTCGCTTGCACAGTCAATAAACGAAGCATACCATTGACAGACGAAGATCGGGAAAACCGCTGCACGAAAAAGTCGTGTAAGTTGACACTCGAATAAGCAAACACACCCATATCACTCGCCGCTCCTACAGCCGGAAGGTTAAACATCAACAGGACAAAATATTTGAGACAACGCATCGAACCTCCTATAGCAGAACAGCATAACAGGTCATTAAGAAAGCCTCAAGGCTTTAAACGCAGATGCCCGTACACACCATGTATAAACAAGTCCCTAAAGACGCATCCATGAAAAAAGTTCTTAGGCCACATTATCTCGCCCAAACTTGTTAAAAACATGTCTTCGAATTTTCAGATCGCTGATTCCAACCCCGATCCTTTATCGGCACACAAAGCTTGGATTGAAACCCATGTGATTTGAACCGGGTGCCCAACTCAGCAATGACGGCATCACTTGCATCATTCTCAATGATGATTTTATTGACCCCATTCAATAAATGAGGATACTGGTCCATCATTGGTAATAAGCAGCCCTCACAATCAGCAACCAATACATTGTGTTGCGTTTTAGGCAAATCAATTGAACACGCAAACGTCCATCCTTTTGGCAATGTAGCGGATTCAGCATGCGACCAAACTCGACTTTCCCAACCACGATAAATAAAACCATATTTCCCAATAGCTGGCACAATCGAAACCCGATGAGCAAGACCGTTCGTTTTCAAAAATTCCGCCAACTGTGCCCTATCATTAGGATTAATTTCCGATGCTGTGACATGCCCTTTGTCCCCAACTTGACTGGCAATCACCATTGTTACGCGACCAATATTTGCACCCAGTTCAAGTACCCTATCGCCTGGGCGAATAGCAGCAGCGTTGTTGAGTGCACAAAAGACGCTTCTTTTTTCATTTGCATTTGTAAAACCTGAAATAGCCTCATAAAAACCCCGATCACTGTCTTCGCCATAATATTAAGATAGCCCCAGACCGATGATTAAACGTTTTCAAGCTTTCGGAATAAACCGACAGAACCGACGCTTTTTTTTTGAAAGGAGTGTTGACCAGTTTTCTTGATGTAATCTGTAAAACGCTTGGGTACCTGACCACTTACAATCGACGATCCAAAACTTACTGGGCAAATCAACCAGACAAGCAATAACCAAACACCCAACATTAAGTCTCCTTACTACAAAGAACAAAACAAAAAATATGTGATTTTTTTCTTCAACGCAACACTCAATCAACAACCAATATGACCTAACTCATCATAAGCCGCAACGCAAAAAATCATTGGCTCAGGAATTCAGCGACAGCAAGATAATCATTAACAATACGGCATGATTGTATTATGATAGGTAATCTGAACAACACAAATCAATGACAAGGACATGTTGTATGCAATTAGAACAAATTTTAATAAACATTTTCGACGAGTATGGGCCATTACTATCCATCTTAATTGAAAATAAAACCCATCAAGAAACAACTAATAACATCATGGACCCTATCCACAATCAATCAGACTGGCGTAAGCAAATGTATGCGGTTATACAATCAAGCTACTCTAAATGGTTTCAATCCATTAATGCACCAGAGCACACTCTGGAAGCGCTTGTTGAGCGTCTGATTTTCATGCACTGTCTCTGTCATCGCCAATACCATCTATCAGAACCGATCACAGACCAAGCTGACCCAGACGATGATGACGCCATCATATTGATCAACGACGGCATCGTCAATCAACACAATCTCCAGTGCATGCGCACGGCATACAAACACATCTTGCAAGACCATGTTACAGAAAACGCGCATCATACATCTATTCAAACCATGAAGCATTCACTGATTTTCTCGTCAATCGCTAGAACAACACAAGTTATGAGCGCTCTTCGAAGGTTTTATCTTCAACAAGGTAAACTCGATACGTATAGCCACAATCATCCATATAATAATCTACTTGGATTAACGCATAAACAAATGCAAAGCATATGCAATAACCTTGATGCACCCCACTTTGGTGAGGCCATTATGCGCATCACTGAAACGCAGTGGCAAGCTTTACAAACAAGTCATTTACCCCTGGATATTAGCCTAGCATCTCAAGGCGCAACAAGTCCTAATCAGTGGATTGAGTTATGGGAATGGGCCCAAGAAAAAGATCATAATTCACAATCCATAAACGATAAACAGACAGTCAACACACGCAAACAAAAAACAATCACTCAATCCGCAATGATTCATCTTTGTTTGCTTGCGGTCAAAAAGTCAAACCAAACAGGAGGCATTAATATTGACCCTTCTAGATGCAACATCATTAATCGCCTAGCACTGGTATTAAAAACCCTAGCTAACTACACCGATGAATCCGAGATCATGCATGCATATGATCACTTCTATCAAACCCTGATACTTGATCAATTCAGTCACAGCCCCGAGCTACAAAAAATATGGACGACAATAAGTTGTAACATACGGCGCACATTAACTTCGCTGGCATGGCAATATGGCTTTGCAAAATCGTCCATTACCCAAGCTACCACAACCAATCTGATCACATTAACACATGCGCTGACAGACTTGTTGGACAGCGCATGCTATCTCTGGAGCAATCATCATGTCAATGGATCCAAGATGTTATCCATCATCAATGAAGAAATGGCCTGCGCATCCCCAAGTGATATGGTAGCAGTCTATCAAACCCTACAAGAAAACGTGTGGCCCAACTTATCTGCTGATCAACAAGCATCATGGTCCAATGCGATCAAATTCTCATTGACCGTTGGCTTATTCATCATCAGCGAAGGCATCAACGCTCACAGGGCACAACAAACGGTATCGGCAGAGTCCTGTTGTTTCAGTCGATTGAATCATCAACTGCAAACAACTCCTCAACTGGCGCTTGATTGTTATTATGGAGACATCAATTTAGTCATCCATGAGGGCCATTGCGTGTTATCAGGTAAAAAAGGGCTTAGTATTTGTAACGAGTCAGATATCTGTCCAAGCCCTTGGACAGTACCACTGATATCGATTTTCTGCACATGAGCAGAGCAAACAATCAAGAACTTAGACAATAGACAAGCCGGATTACCGACACGAAACCAGATAAATAGAACTAATGCATAAGCAAGTCATGTCATCCACGCTTGCGCATCACAATACCACATGGCAGGATGACATGAACAATAACGATCAAAAATAATAGACATCGCCTAAAGTTGCAAAATATATGACACAATCATGACAGTAGTCGTGATTGAGTAAAAAAACGGTAGCGACTTGCCGTGCAAATATTTGTATGATGACCCATATTCACTAAGTCATACATGGAAACCTATCTTGCAATCAGCATAAGTCAGATTCAACCACTTCAGTACCGTAAGATCATACAAAGCGTGGACAATCCGAAAAAACTATTAACACAAAGTGACGACTTTTATCAACACCACAATATTCATCCTACCATTGCCAACAAACTAAAAGCGCCTGATGACAAAAGTATACTAAGTATTTTAAAATGGTTGCGGCAGCATGACTGTACATTGATTTCAGACCAGTGTGAAAGCTATCCTGACCAACTTAAACAACTACCATGCGCACCACCTTTAATTTATGTTATGGGAGATAGTCAGCACCTGAGAAGAAAACACATTGCCGTTGTTGGCAGTAGAAATGCATCCTATTATGGCATTAACGCAACCCGAACATTCACTCGAGGTATCGCTACTCACGGTTATGGCATTGCAAGCGGCTTAGCGATCGGCATTGATACCATTGCCCACGAGACCTGTCTAGAATCGATACAGCCAACTATTGCCATCATCGGCTTAGGTCTAGATAATATCACCCCGATCTGCAATCGACCACTGGCAGAAAAAATCATGACACTGGGCTGTATCATCACCGAAATGCCACCTCAAACTAGATACCAAAAACAATGTTTCCCAAGAAGAAATCGACTGATCAGTGCACTCAGCATTGCCACACTCATCCCAGAAGCATCACAAGCCAGCGGCACCCTGATCACTGCACAATACAGCATTGATTTACACAGGCCCGTCATGGCAGTACCAGGACGCATAGATCAACCGCAAGCTGCTGGGTGTCACCAACTCATTCAAACAGGCGCCCATCTAGTCACCCATGCACAGGACTGCTTAGATCTCTTGAGTGAGTCCGAAAAACTTGAACAAAATTGTAGTGTAACCAGTTGATAGCCGTCTACACAATCACCACTTCAGCTACGATCAATCACGCACCATGCTCAAGATTTGTCAATACGGATCCACACTTCAGTCGCATAACAACCATTATAGCCCAAACCTGAATCGACTTTTTTCATACATAACTGATTAACGAAGTATCATAAGGCGCAGTAGGTGAACCGAGCGGCTGATTATCATCGCGTTCAACTTGAATAGGCTACCCTTAGAAAAAAGTTCAGGATCTTTTCAACCGTTTCACCTAAAAAATTCTCACAGTAATCACAGGACACACATCACCCAAAAAAACAGATCATCCATGCCAGCGCGACTGCCCACAATGGTCAAGCCCAAATACACCAATCTACACGCCCACAGGTGTTTAGACTAGACTCTGAGCCCTTTTACAAAAAACTACACCGTGCCGCAAGAAACTTATACCATCATAAAAATCTAATGACGCATACTGGAAGACTTACTAGAACCCGCATTATCCAGATCATCAAGTCCTTCTTGCCCGACTGAATCATTTGGATTATCCAGCGGTGGTTGATGTCCAGATACCGGGGCAACATCCGGATTCCATTGATGAAAAGCATACTGAATAGCCTTAAGCGCTTTTACTTGATCTTCTGTTGTTGCCTCTGTTGACTTTAATACGTCAAGATTTTCACTTAGGGCATTGATGTTATCCGTAAAAATCACAATAGCGTTCTTAAAATCATAATGATCTGTCTGATGGGTAGAATCATGCACTTGCATATCCGCACCTTGATTAAACTGCTGGTAAAGTACGCTAGCTCTACCCTGCACGGCCTCCCTACAGGCATCAACGATATTGATTGGATGTTCAGCTGAAGACTGTAGGGTAATCTTGACTTGCGCCAAAATGTCGCTCATGGCTCGAAACGAATCTGAAAAACCCACACCATCTTCAAGACCAATCTGCTGGGTAATGAGGCCTTTCAAATTTTGCACAGGGGTATCCGTGGTGCATAAAAGTTCTTTTATGATTGCAAGATCTTGTCGTAAATCGATATGAATAGCCATATCTTTCATACCAGTATCAATGGATAAAAGTCTATCCAGTGAAGTCGGAACTCGTCTGTTTATCAAAGGATCGCCACTTGTCAATACAGGTTTAGAAATAACAATTGGCAACAATGCGGTACATGCATCCTCAATAGCCGTCACCTTATGCGCAATGTTTGCAACAACCGTCTTAGTCGAAGATGGAAATAGGTTTACTTTTAGATATTGATCAATTTGCTGATTAACCTCATCCATACCTTGTTTGAAAGCATTAAATGCCGCTTCTACTTGCGTTGTTGTTTCTTTTTGTTGACTCTTAGATGCCTGATCAATACGCGCATTAATATCAGACAAGTGGGTTTTGATAGCTTCCCAGTCAGAAAGCGGAAACGCACCCACTTTCTTTTCTTGCAAACGTTGCATCAACAAATCCATCTTAGTTTGCACATAAACAAGTGACAACCCATGTTGAGCAAAGGCTGTTAAATCCTCAATCACATAACCACGTGGCGTTCTATTGGGTTTAGATTGGTTTTGATACATCTGAATACGCTTCTCAAGCTCATCAGTCCGAGATACATAATCCTCAGACTTCTCGTCCAGGCGCTGTAAACTACGTATTATGGTGGCAATGCCAATAACAATACGTTTGTCCATATTCTCGGCTTGAGCAACAGACTGATCAACACTATATGCTTTGGAAAAGCCTGATTTAATCCACTTCTTTTCTACTGAGCGCTTCATCAGGTTTTGACCAAAATCATTGAGCATATTTATAAGCTTAGGATCAACAGCTGCTTGCTTAGTGAGCGCTGATGCTACAGAGTGGGCATGATCAACGCCTTCTACGCCAACTGTTATGCCAGGACGCGCTATGTCAACAGAATCAATGATAGGATCATTGACTTGATTATCGTCGTCTTGCTCAAGGCTGGTGGACACATCCCCATCAGGTATAGACGGATCATCATCAGATATTGAGGGGCGCGTTGCGGCAGTCAATGCATCATCTACAGTCTGTTTAATAGCCTCAGATGAATCACCATCTAGGTTCTCGCTAACCTCATCTTCATTTACATTGGCAACAACAGCATCTGCCTCCTGATAGTACTTTTTGTTGATCACCCAAACAGCAACCGATACTATGCTAGCTGCAGCATATAACATTTGATTTGACCACATACCAACCTCCCTAATCATTCAATTACATTGACTATTATATATGTATATGACGCATTTAGCTTATAGCACAAAAGTACTCATGATACTGAAATTTAATGAAAATTAGAAACCATTAGGCCCAAAAAGCAAAAACCCAACAAAAGTGCGAGCACTTATCATTGAAACACAGCCAATAGAATGATTATATGACCCACAAAAGATCAGACTGGAGCATAATGAGTAAAGCAGCTTGAATAAGATATGATATCGACAGCAGACAAAATACAATGATTTTTCTAATAAACTAAGAGAATAAAGCAATCACATGACACTTAGGTTTGACATAACAAAAAACAAACGCAAGCTAATCACCAATAAAACATCTCAAATATCATCTTTCTTCACGCCACTTAAATACTAAAATTAAGATAAATATATAATTTTCTTCAAAAAACACTTGCAAAAAATCATATAACCTGTATTTTCTTTCATACAAACATAACTTTTTCATCGACCATGGTTAAATCACTTGTTATCGTAGAATCACCAGCCAAGGCTAAGACACTTGAAGGATATCTAGGCAAAGACTACAAAGTGCTTGCATCTTTTGGTCATGTCCGTGACCTAGAAGCTAAAGAAGGTGCCGTTGATCCAGAAAAAGATTTCGCCATGCGTTACGCACCCGTAGAAAAAAATCAACCTCAGGTTGACAAAATCATGAAAGCCATGTCGCGTGCTGACCAATTACTACTTGCAACGGACCAAGACCGCGAAGGCGAAGCCATCTCATGGCACCTTTTAGAAATGCTAAAAGCTGATGGCTGCCTCGATGGCAAATCAGTTGCGCGAATTGTATTCAATCAAATCACAAAAAAAGCAATCCTGGATGCCGTTGCAAATCCACGCGAACTGTCACAAGAACTCATCGATGCACAGCAGGCCAGACGAGCGCTAGACTATCTAGTCGGATTTAAGTTATCACCCTTACTTTGGAAAAAAATACGTACGGGATTGTCCGCAGGCCGAGTACAAAGCCCTGCACTACGTATGATTGTTGAACGCGAACTCGAAATTGAAGCATTCAAAAGCAGAGAGTATTGGTCCATATCAGGGGATTTTAATGCCGAGGCGGCACCACTGAACGCAAAGCTTGACCAGTACCAAAAAGAAAAACTTACTCAATTCTCAATAGAAAATGAGAAACAAGCGACTGAAATCGCCACCGCCATTCAAAAAGTCAAAAAAGACGACTGGCAGGTCATCGACATCAAAGAAAAAACCAGAAAAAAAGAGCCACCGGCACCATTCATTACGTCAACGCTGCAACAAGAAGCGGTCAAAAAGCTTGGTTTTACTTCTTCAAGAACCATGCGTACGGCACAAACACTTTATGAAGGTGTGCCCATAGACGGCGGCGCGCCCATAGGTTTAATCACCTATATGCGTACTGACTCAATCATGCTTGCTGACGAAGCCATCGATGCGATTCGTAGCCACATTAAAAATCATTTTGGCGCAAAATCAGTCAATCCTCAAATCAGAAAGTTTAAAAACAAATCTAAAAATGCTCAAGAAGCACACGAAGCGATTCGCCCAACTGACATCAGTAGAAATCCCGATAAAATCAAAGACAGTCTTTCAGCTGATCAATTCAAGCTGTATCGTATGATTTGGCAAAGAACCATTGCTGGACAAATGATCGCAGCAACTATCGATCAAGTCAGAGTCGATATCAGCGATGCTAAGCGCACAGCTGTGTTCAAAGCAACTGGAAGCAGTATACGCGATCCAGGCTTTTTAAGAGCCTACCAAGAGGGCTATGAAGAAACCGAAGTCAATGATACGCAAGAGTCATTCTTACCACAAATGAAACTCGGGCAAACAGTACCTTTGGTTGCGGTAAAAACAAAACAACACTTCACAGAACCACCCGCTAGATATTCTGAAGCGAGTCTCATTAAAGCACTGGAAGAGCACGGTATTGGTCGTCCATCCACATGGACTAACATTATATCCACCATCGTTGCGCGTCAATACGCTGTTATTGATAATAAACGTTTCAAACCCACTGATGTAGGGCGAATCGTCAATAAGTTTTTAACCAAGTATTTTGAGCACTACGTAGATTATGAGTTTACAGCCCAACTTGAGGATGAATTAGATGCAGTCTCTCGTGGTGAGAGTGAGTACATTCCTTTGCTGAAAAACTTCTGGAAACCATTTTCAAAACAACTCGTCACAATTGATGAAACAGTGCAACGAAAAGATGTCACCGAGGAAAAAACAGACGAAACATGCCCCGAATGTAACAAGCATAAACTGGTAATCAAGCTGGGTCGGAATGGACGATTTTTCGGCTGTAGCGGCTACCCAGATTGTAAATATACGCGCGCTTTCTCGGAAAGTGAAGAAGAAAAACAGCAAGAACAAAATATTGTTGAAGGAAGACAATGTCCAAAATGCGAAGCTGCGCTTGTCATCAAGGAAGGTCGTTATGGCAAATTTATTGGCTGTAGCAAATACCCTGAATGCAAGTTCATAGAGTCACTCAACAAGCCAGAAGACACAGGAGTAACCTGCCCAGCTTGTAACAAAGGGACTTTCTTAAAACGTCGAGCGCGAAGAGGGAACTTTTTCTACTCATGCTCTGGATACCCTAAGTGTAAAAACATTGTTTCACATCCACCTCTAAATGAACCGTGCACAAATTGTAACTATCCAATCACCATGTTAAAAGTCACTAAAACCAAAGGCGAACAAATCGTCTGCCCTGAGTGTCAACATACAATCAACAAAGAACAAGCATAGAAACATCGCGTAATTTCACGCACATAAACCTTAACCCATCAAAAGCCAAAACAGGTCTCAGCATTCAGCAATCAGATTGAATGCTGTATACTTTCTAGCGCTGGTGTCGAAGGTCTAACAATACCGTTCCCATCGATAAGTTTTTCACAATTTGCATCGCTAAAAACACCTGATGCAACATGCTTACCCGCTGGCGCGGTTTGAACAGCGAATTGAGAATCCTGGGACGGACCTGGGTGCCGATTCAAGTTAGTATATAATTTGGAAGGTCGGTTAACAACGATAGAGCCACCACGTTCTTTGGGTGCATCACCCTCCTCCAGTTGAGATGACCGTCGTCTTCGAAAACCAGGGTTGCCATAGGTTTCATCTGGATCGATAAAAAAAGAACTTCGACGCAATCTAGAACCAGAATCCTTACTGCATGACTGATCAAAGGTCAACATAGACTTAGGCATTAAAATGAGACTAGGTAGAAAAACGTTGGCCTGTTGAGCCAATTCCTTAATAAAATTTATCATTCCCCATAAGGAGCGTCTGTGGTCATGCAACATTATTATCTGACCCGATAATTCATCAAGCATGCGCCTGTCCTCCAGTACAAGGTTATTCTCATTATCTTGTGAGACACCATGCAATGATTGATCGTCCCTGGATGCTGTCTCCGATACATCATCAAAACAACCCATACATGAGCATTTGCCTACAGCACCACCTGAATGAAGATGTAAACATGGCGCATCAAGTACAGACATTGGCAAAAAAATATCTAGACTATCGACAGCATGATCCGTTGATAATTCATCCGTAGCATGTTGTGAGACAAGGGCTTCAACCGCATGCAGTAATGCTTCACACTGATGCACTTTTTCAAAGACATCGCATAATGAGCGATCAAGTGAATTGGCATAATAAAAGACTTGCTTTGCACGATAATTATTAAGCCCCATAGGTTCTACAAGGTCATTATCATACTGATTTACACATTCAGACAAGAAAGAAGATGAAGAAGAGCGATGCATAACTATCCTAGTCGCAACCAATAACAATTTTTAAACATCATATTTATCGTGATGACCACCTATGATCTCGATTTAGCATATTCTACCTGACACCAAATATCGTTGGTGTCTTCTATAACGCAATTGAGACCGCTTTCAGACGACTGGGCTGAAAAATGTTGCGTCATAATACCACTTTCGAAGCTCAAACGATCCACTCGGTAGTCATTCCTACCTTGAGAAGCGTCGTTAAAACACTGGAGACCTCTACTCGAATGTCCATCATGAGCAGCTGGCACGCGAACTCTTATCGCTTCACGGTAACCATGATACGCCTCACCATGATCAGAAGGATCATATTGCTGCGCCACGGGCAACACGACAACCACTGCCGGCTCAACAGCATAGTTCTCTACAGCAACGCATTTTCTCACGCCTCTTAGGTGGCGAGCCATTAGCTGCTGGGTACAACCAAGAAAAATCATCAATAATCTGATTAACATATTCTATACCTTTTTTTTTCACAACACTAACACAAAATACTCAAATACTCAATGATATCAGATAACCAATACAATCAGCATGCACAGGATACTGACTTTAATTCGCCCATAGCATCAAGCTAAATAACGCACACTCATGTAAATGACTGACCATGAGAGCATCATAAATCAGCAGCTATGAAAATTTCAGCTGAATGGGTATAAAGCTTTGTTCATTCTCAAGAAGATTGCAGAGCTTAGCATCACCAATCTCTTGATCAAAAAATCGGTATTGTAAAGGAACCGGCCTACGAACCTTAGGAGTTAAAGATCGCTCTAACAGAAGCGCATAATCTTTAAGTGTTTTATAAAATCGCTGGTCCATAGCGTGATTACCATTAAGTGCATACTCATTACGACCATGATCTTCCAGCAAGTGAATATCAAGTGACGACGCAAGCCTATCTGGATCAGATGATTCAGCGTTAAGGTCATTGAGCAATTCCTCAAGCCTATCAACCATTCTATGTCCAGTGTGATTGGAGTTATTACTCTGGTCAATCAATGTCACAATAAGACTGATGATTCGTGCATGATGACTACGCATACAGGCGCGCATATTCATTTGCTTGAATGAGGAATCATCAGGCACATCCCGTCGAGAATTTGGAAATTTCTTGAAAATATGTGCGCGCAAAGCAGGCGAAATATGCTCAGACAAGTGATCATCATGTACGTCAAGCTCATAATACAAACACAATGCCGGTAAACAACGTTCAGAAATAAAACGACGGACCTTAACATACTTATCATGTTTTGGAAAAGCACATGGTAGATTTTCCATAATCCATTCCAAAGATTCGAAACTTTTTTTGCAGCCCGATTCAAGCGATTCAGAGTTAATGCCAGGCAATTTACCTTCCTTAACGTAAATATTATACGACTTACGAAGAAACTCATAACAAGATCTCATAAAGCTCAATCGACATGCCTGGTCAGGATTAATCTCCTGATAGGAACTAACAAGTGCCTCATAATCAGTATCTGACAGAGTTCGGTTTTTTTCATAAGCATCATCTAACTGAGCGCGCATATAATTCACAGCACGTAACACACAATCCCTGATAGCATCTGGTTCAAGAATAGGGTCAGCATTCCTATCCGCATGCTCACCATGACTTAACTGCACACTGGATATTGATGAAGAAGAACGGTATGAACTTACAGCGCCTGGTTGAGTATTTGATCCTTCTTCACCTATCCCAGGAGAAGCATTCGGAAAAAGATTGAAAACTGGCGTCATCACTCTTTGAAAAACCGGAGAAGCATTAACCCGTCCCCAAACCGCAGATAAATTCAACATTGAGCCACCATCTGTTACAGTGCCCTTGTCGCCATTCAAATTAAACGTTGCTTTATCAACACGAGTTGGATTGAAATCGAAACCAATTCGACTCAAATTATCAAACACCTCGATCGATGGTGATTCTGAGTTACGAAATGACTTTTTTATGAGTTGACCGAAGTCACGAAATTTCAATAGCAAATGGAAATAAGCCGCACGCCTATCCCGAATCGACCAATACCGTTCTAGGCCTTGGGCAGGAATACGCTGTACATAACTAGAGTCTTTGTTTGAAAAAAAAGACCATGACTGATTAAGATGATGGTATTGACGATGTAAAACACGATTTGTATGATCAATTAATTTTTTAGGACGGGCATCGAAGGCCTTCATTTCCTTGACACGAGGAGAAATAAAATGGTCATCCACAAAACCAGCGATCAAACTAATCGCAAGCACTATAACAGCGAGCAGCAAAAACCAGTTACCAATCGCTTGAACCGAAGCGGGGATGATCATTGAAGCCATCCATTTATGAAGACTCAATTTCCCAACGCCTTCCGACAACTTCATAATCACCGTACAAGCACCACTATAAATACCATTTAGATCAAACTGACAATGATAAAAGTTGTAAAGGAATCGCGATTTCGCATTTACGCCAAACATACGATGGAAGTCACGAAGCGTCAGATTTTCGTATGTTTTATCATATAGATGGCTGAAAACTGCTCTCAGCATTTTGATGATGAGAAGAAACTGGAGTAAATCAACCAACATATGAGCTGTAGTACTGGAAATAATCAGCACATCCAACAACTGAGACGCTAAATTTACAACATACTCAATCACTAGGCTCATCCTTACTTATCATTATGTCCTAATTATAACATAACACACCACAATGTCAATAGTATGCAACGATAAGTCCTATAAATACCTTAGTAAGCATGGGGATACAACCCTACGATTAAGCACTGAAAACAGGCTATTTTAAACCATTAGTTTCTGAATAATCGACTACATAAGTGAACATTCATCCTATAGTAAAGACCCCATCCTAATATTTTACTTAGTTCTCAGAAAGCAACAATGAAGCAAATTTTTTCTTACCCACAGCAAGCTTCAAACGCTTACTTTTTGAAAATTGGGAAACCTCTAGTTGGTAACCAACATCAACAATCTTAGCCTCATCAAGCTTCACAGATCCTTGTTCAATCAGACGTCGCGCTTGACTGTTCGAGCCACTAAACCCAAGGTCGACAATAATACGAGTCAATAAAATCGGCTCAGAAAAATCAGATGCAGAAAAGCTTAAACTGGGCAATCCACTGCCCATGCCAGCCATTTGAAATGTATCGAGCGCTGTTTTTTCAGCTTGTTGTTGTAACGCTTCGCCGTGACAGAGTTTTGTAGCTTCATTGGCTAGAATAGTTTTTGCCTGATTAATATCACCATCGCGCAGCTGACCCAATTGCTCAATATCAGCTAATGGCAAGTCGGTAAACAATTTTAAGAATCGTACGACATCTTTGTCTTCCGTATTACGCCAAAATTGCCAATAATCATACGCTGGCAATTTATCATCACGAATCCAAATGGCGCCTTGAGCAGTTTTACCCATTTTAGCGCCACTAGCCGTGGTGATCAATGGCGCAGTCCAACCAAATAAAGGCTGACTCATGAGTCGACGCCCAAGATCAATCCCACTGACGATATTCCCCCATTGGTCACTACCACCCAACTGCAACTGACACTGGAATCGCTTATTCAACTCAGCGAAGTCATAAGCCTGTAGTAACATATAATTGAATTCAAGAAACGATAATGGCTGATCCCTATCCAAACGCGATTTGACACTATCAAATGTCAACATACGATTAATACTGAAGTGCTTTCCAACATCACGAAGAAACGCCAAATAACCAAGATTGTCCAGCCACTCAGCGTTATCAACCATAAGTGCATCACTATGCGCACTCCCAAATGATAAAAATTGTTTAAATATCTTCTCAATAGACGATTTATTAGACTCAATTACCTCAGGGGTTAGCATTTGACGCTGAGTATCCTTTCCAGATGGGTCACCAACTTTAGTCGTCCCACCCCCCATAAGTACAATCGGCTTATGTCCAAAATACTGCAACCAACGGAGCATCATAATTTGGGCCAAATTACCAACATGCAAGCAATCACTGGTCGCATCAAACCCTATATAGGCTACGATCGGTCCTTCCTTAAGACGCTGATCTAGCGCTGCAATATCTGTACACTGGTGAAAAAATCCTCTCTCCTGAAGACAACGCAAAAAATCTGACTGTGGTTGGTAATCACTCATAATTAAATTTTTCCATGAAAATTCCAGACAGATTCTAACATAAGTGCTATATAAATTATAGTAAACAATGATGATAAAACAAAACAATAAGGAGGCAACATGCAGTTACAGCTCAAAAAAACTCTTAACGAATTTGATCTTAGATTGACGGAAGTATGCGCTGCAACACACATTGAATCCGCACTAGAAAAACAGAGAGAAATCATACGGTTACTTGACGACTTCACCAGCAATATTCATCATGTTAATGTCAAAGGCGAAGAGATGATTGAGATCAACTATCATCTAAAAGATCTTCTAAATGAGTGTATTACCAACCGCAATCATCTAGGAGACTTCAATAGCATCTATGAAGATCAAAATGATGAAATCATCGATCAGTTACAAAAATTAATCAGACATATTAGCCGCCTAATCAAACGTTCAATCAAGAATTAATCTAAAAACACACCACGCTGTATCTTTTTAACTTCTAGTTTCTAGAAAATATTTTCGGACCAGTTAAAAATACCCAATCCCACAACACATAAATCAATAAAAATACAATGACATCACAACCAAATACACTTATAATAGGATATCAATATCATAATCAACGACATGTCAAAGATCTTCAAGACAGCCATAGAGTCACTAGGAAAAGGAAAAATAATTGCTTACCCTACAGAGTCTGTTTGGGGCCTTGGCGTCGATGCAACCAATCAACAAGCTGTCAATCAACTCAATCAGCTTAAAAAACGACCAGGCAATAAAAGTTTCATCATCCTCGTAGACACACTTGCATCAGTATCAACGTGGATTGACTGGACAAAACTACCACAAGATATAGATTCTATGCATGGCTGGCCAGGCCCTATCACAAAATGCTTTCCGATTAATAGCACGTGCCCAGACTGGTTAGGACATCAAGGCACAATCGCAATTCGTATCAGCGCACATCCAATTGCAATGGCATTGTGCCAAGCCTATGCCAGACCAATTATCTCTACCAGCGCGAATCAATCTGGCGACGCACCAATGACCACCAAAGAGGCCATACAGTCTCTTTTTGGTCATGAGATCGATCACTATGTAGCTGGCCAGCCAGGCGGCCTAGCGCCAACAAAAATCATTGACCTACAATCTGGGAAAACGCTACGCTGAACGCATAAGCGTATGTCAGGCATAACTTTCTCTACCCTTTGTACTTTTGAAACGACGATGTGACCACATATATTCTGCTGGGCATTTTGCAATTTTAGACTCAATATATCGAGCCAGGCTACAAGAAAAAGCTTCTGCATGATCCATCGGGAGTGTCAGCGGCTCTAACTCAACGATGAGCTTTTCGCCCTCATAAAATGAATTACAAAACCATGCCATACAACCACTCAACTTGACTAGCGTATATGCAGCAGAGCTAAATCGCGCCGGAACACCAAACAGCGTCGTTTTTACCGAACGCTTTCCCCCAGAATCTTGATCGGGCAAATAGATAATGGTATTGCCATCTTGTAACCACCGCACAAATTGTCTTGGATTGGTTTTATCACTCATATCCACAAATGATTTTGCACGACCTTGCAAAATAGCATCGTTCATCACTTTAGAGTTGCTCCGACGACCCACACCATACGATGGCTCGATATGAAGACCTAAAATCCTACCGTCAAGCTCGAGATGTTGTGAGTGTTTAGAGATCAACAAAATACCCTGAGGTTGCTTCTGCGCATTCAAAAACGCGTCAAGACCGCGAAGCTCGTAATCAAGCCCTGAACGCACTTGGGCATCAGTCCAAAACCACGCAACTCCAGTATCAAAAATTGCTTGCCCAAAAGAACGAATATTGTCTTGGATGATCTGTTCAACATCGTATTCTTGTTTCGACGAAAAACACCAAGTAAGATTATGTTTGATCACTCGAAACCGCTTAGCTGCAAAAAACAGGCAAAGTTTGCCCAAAGC
>MDTC01129176.1_pt1 | contig 23840 bp, 20 predicted proteins | sample 811181 | NCBI WGS metagenome assembly MDTC01 (sample SAMN05326644, study PRJNA326480) | marine metagenome | isolation source: seawater | place: Pacific Ocean: North | collected 2011 | reverse complement strand
TTTTACCCTAAATGATCGAGATGATGCGGATGACTTCTCAAAATCCTTAGGTCAAAAAACCATTACCGTTACGAACAAAGGTTTTAATTCAGGAGGATCTCAGTCAGGATCCACTTATACGAAAAAACTAACTACTCAAAGTCAGCTATGAATGAGACCCGAATCCCTTAATGATACTCTCTAAAAAATAAGGGATTGCACTTGTTGAGGGGTGCCATCCAGTTAAGATAAAAAGTCATTATTAACATGAGGTTATAATTTAAAACGATATACGATTTTTTTAGACTATAATTTACTCGGTTGAAAAAGAGGTGAAAAAAATTACAACTATAATGATTTTGTGTTTGTTTGGTGTTTGCTCAAATGTAAGTGCATGTGTATGGAATTCAAATGGGCCAGAAATCAATTATTATCCTAACGCTTATCAGGCTACAAAGGGCAGTCTTGAACAACTATCAAATACAGAAAAAGTATACCTCGATACATGCTCTAATCCATATATAGCATATTATGGTTCGAATTATTGGACTGATTGTAGGATTACAAATGGGTTCTCCTATCCCGAGAGTCCGTTCAAGATACCTAATTCATATATTTCATGCACAAATAAATATGTGGGTACATGCAGTAGTCGTACAGCTGTTTCATCTTGCGGTAGCCCTGAAAAAAATCCAAATGACTGCAATAAAAGCTACATTACTGACGACAAAGGAGTGAATAAGTTCTGTGGTTATGAAGGGTATTGTCGTAATATGGGCGCGGACTGTCAATGAGCATGTAGATTGAAAAAAGTCGGTAAATACTATGAAATATTTATTAGCATCATGAGTAGCGGGATGTTTTATGGGAGGGATGGTAATAGCGAGCAATCACCCAAACGAACCAACTGGGTAGTGAACATGATATCTGCCCAAGCACGTCCACAAATACTGAGTCCAAAGAGCGGAGAAGACATGAAAAGCGAGCTGATAGCTCAGCAAAAAAAAAAATTATCGAATAACCATAAGGTTATAAGGTCTTTCCAAGAAAATTAAATCTTTTTTTTGCTTTTTTTTTTTTTACTTCTACTATTAGTATGTTTATTGGATAAAAACAAATCAGGAGAATAACAATGAAAATAAATAGTTTGAGAAAACGTGTACTATCTTCGATGATTGTTGCACTGACTTTTTCTTTGGGTATGGGTGTGTCTGCAACATCGTATGCGAAGAGCTGCGGTGGACCGTGCGCACAAGGAAGTGGTGAGCAATGCCGTGGTGGCTATAAATGTTACTGCAAATGCGTTGGCCAAAATTGTAATCGGTACACAGATTTTAAAACGTGCTGATCCATCCTAACCACAATAAGACGGCAACTTTAGGAATAGTAGTAGACTATTAACCATACTGAATCACTTATAGAGGCAGGTATGGTTAATGGCCTGATGCAACCACCCAGATGAATACAAAAATGGTTGAATATCATTTGGGGCAGGGCGATGATCCAAATTTTGTGATTGATGCCTCAGGGCTTCCAGCCATTCACTTTTCGTGTCAATCTACAGCCGGTATTTTTAAATATCTTTTAGAATCTGGTAGATCAATTTTCAATAGAGACAGTGATGGAGCATCAGTCATTGATTATACGTTATATACAACAAACCTAACCACTCAAAGTCAGCCATTAATGAGCCCTGAATACTTAATAACACTCTCTAAAAATGAAGGGATTACTCTGGATGCAACGATATTTCAAGAGTGTGGTGTTCATCACCTTGCTCTCTGGCTTGTAGTGAGGATCTCGATCCGCCTACACCGAGCTAACGCTTATCTTTAATGTTCTATGCCATCAAAACCATGTTTTTAACGGAACATTTTTATCGATATTGTTGTTTTGTACTATAATAGTCATCAGTGATTAATAGGAAGATATTGATGTCTAATGAACCATTTACACCACTGCACATTCATGCCACTCGTGAAGATTGCATGGGTAATTCAGGTGCAGGCCGATATCTGTTTTTACCTGGGTCTGATGATCGAGCGCGTTTAATCGCGCGACACTTTGATCAAGAGCCTATCATTCGCTCATCTCCACGTGGCCATCACTTCTATTTAGGAACAATCACTCGTGATGGTAATACGATAGATGTGGCGAGTGTTTCAACAGGCATGGGTGCGCCCAGTGCTGAAATCATTATCACTGAATTACTAAAGCTGGGTGCGAAGAAGTTTTTGCGAGTAGGGACGTGTGGCCTATTACAGCCAATGATTATGACATCAGGTGATCTCGCAGTGGCAACGGCATCGATAAAAGATGAAGCTTGTTCACGTTGTTATGTGCCTGATGAATATCCAGCCCTTGCTTCATTTGAAATGCTTCAGGCGATCCATCAAGCTTCTCGTGTATTACACTCCGTACGTGTTCATTATGGAGTTTTTCATACTAAATCTTCTTTGTACGCGAGGGAATTTGAAACAGGGCCTTTGCATCAAGAGCATCACGATTATATGACCATGATTTCACAAGCTGGTGCTATTGCCTCAGAAATGGAGTCTTCTATTTTATTTACTCTAACCCAGTTGACAGATGCTGAAGTCAATCAGACCTATCCTGTGTGTTTAAAGCAGCGGATTTTATCTGGAGCGATATGCAGTGTTTTAGGGCAGGGGAATGATTTCGCTGATTCTCAAGATCAGGCGGTGTACACGCAGAATATGATTGAGCTAGCTATTTCAACTTATTTGACCCTAGATCGGAATATATTTTCCGAGTAATTATTACGACGGTTTAGCCATCAGTTATCGCTAAGCGCATGATTATAGTGTTAATAATATTTTGTTCGTCATTCTAAGTATTCTCTCAAGTGACTTTAGTGAACGTGATTATCAGAAATAGTCTACAATAAAAGAGTGATCGATTGAATGGGGTATATTGTCATGTTAATTCGAAGGTTTACTGTTATGGTGGTGTTTTTTATCACTAACGTTGTCTTTAGCTTGAATGTTTTTGCGACTTCAGTGCAATTCTCCGTTGATTCGGCTAGTCAATTAAAGGCAATGACTGTTTGGATATGTACTAATCCTACGAATTATAACATGGGCGAGACACACTTGTTATCCGATAAACGAGGGGTCATTCAATTAGAGCTCGGTTGCAATAGTTTTGGTTTCTTCCCTGTTGATCCAAATAGGGCTATCGGCAAATACGTTGAATATAAAAAAATCGGTATAAATGCTCTGAATGATCACAGCAATATAGAGTGCACACTCACTTTCAATGGCGAAGTGTTTGCTCTACCTCCATCTGAGGTGGTATACATCGAGCAACAGCACGTACATGAGAGCAATACTGCTGTTGTGCAATGTGGTAGTCATTAGCTGGGGGGTGATTCTTACCGTGATGGATGATTAGATCTATGCAGGGATACAGCTCAGTTGGTGTATTGCTTAAAGTCATTGAGGTGATTAGTAAGTGGCTTCGCCAGTGTGAGTGATCGTATGCCATAAAAACTCATGATCGCTAGCCAAATTCCTGTGTTTTGATAGTGCCACAGCAGTGTCATCAATATGCCGTACACCAACAATGAAATTAGCATGGCATTACGCATACTCTTTGTGTCTAATAAACCGATAAATATGCCATCTAGCCAAAAAGCGGGTGCTGTTATTAGTGGAAAAAGAATTGAATAAATCATATATCGATGTGCTGTGTCATGAACGGATGGTATCGATGTGAGAAGCGATAATAAACCATGATGAAAGAAACCGTATGCCATGACGAAGGTGGTGGTGATGATCACAAAGTACACTGCAGTGGTTTTCATAATAGTAACTAGTTCATCGTAATGGCAATCTCCTTTTGCATGACCGACTAAGCTTTCTGTTGTATTAGCGAAGGCGTCTAAAGTGAGTGTTAGGATAAATGAAAACTGAAACAATAGCTGATTAGCGGCTAAGATCTCACTGTCTAGATGAGAGGATAAAATAAAAAATGATTGATTCGCTACTAAGATGCACAATGAACGTATCAGTAGGTTAGCATTTGCTTCAAAAAAAATCCTGTAATTGGACCAGCTGAAACATAGACTGGATCGAATAATGCGCAACATCGACTGTTTGTGTTGATGCAGGATGTGTAAAAATATGAACCAGGCAGCTATGCTCGCGCACCCTTCACCAATGACCGTTGACACGGCTATAGCCCTTACATGGCCATGTAAGATTATTACACTAAAGGCACTGCACGTCCCCGTCACAACGATAATGATAGCAGCCATCAACATTCCTAAGTAGGCTCTTTGTATGGCAATAAAAAATCCTAGTAAGACATAGTTTACAAGTATGAATGCAATTGCATAAATCACGATGGAAAAGTAGGTGATAAATAATTGTGATACCGTCCCCTGAATACCGCTGAGGGCTAAAATAGATCGCTCAATGATGGGGTGAATGATCAATAATATCAGGGTGATGATGGTGGATAAAACGAATGATTGAGTCATCCATCGCGTAATATCATCCCATGCGTTGACAGCAAACGATTGAGCAACTTTTCCTGTAGTGCTCATTCTTAGAAAAGAAAATAGATAGGATAAAAAGACCATCATTGATCCTCCTAAGCTGACAGCGGATAGATAGTCACTTTTAGGAAGGTGGCCAAGCAGTGCTGAGTTAATAACCGCACAAAGAGGCACGCAGATGTTAGGTAGAATCAGTGGAAGGGACATGATAAGAACACGTTTGTACATTTACTCTCCAAATAAAAGGGAGGTGTTGGTTATGGGTTGCTGCGATACTATACATGTTTATGAGCCAGATCGTAGATCGTTGTTTTTAGCATGGACACTGTTTGGGTAGTTCACTATACTGCAATGCGACACTTCTGATTGGTAGTGCAGTAAAACAACTCAACTAAGCGAGATGATCATGATATTAAATTCATTTGCCACTATGATTAAAAACACGATACCAAGCAAGGTCACTTTATCCGCTCACTGCGATGGGCCCTGCGGTATTTACGACCCAGCATCGGTGCGTATAGCAGCTGAAGCTGCTGCTGCAATGACTAAAAAAATGTTAGCCTTGCCGTTACCTGATGTTGATGATGCAAAAGCGGTCGCTAATTACCACAACACACTAGCGCGTTACGCCACCATAAAAGAAGAGCAAGCCCATCTAGCTAAAACCGAATTATTAGTACTCTGGACGGATTATTTCAAACCGCCACATTTAGAGCAGTACCCAGATCTGCACGAAACGTTTTGGAAGGCAGCGAAGCTTTGTTCAGCCGTGAAGGTTGAAGTCAGCGCTGAGCATGCAGAAGAACTGATGGATGCAGTCAAAATCATTCATGATATTTTCTGGGCGACTAAAGACCGTCAAGTCGATTGGTATTTAGCGGGATAAGCTCGACTAATTATGCCGATTCAGTCACACAGCCCTGAATCATCAGGGCTCTCTCTCACACCTGTACCTAAGTTATCATTATGGAGATTATTGCAGTGGTTGGCGGGTCGTCTTCAGCGTTATCGTATCGAGGGTGATTCTATGGTGCCAACACTAAAGCCTGGTGACGAGGTGCTGGTTAAGCCTCATCGGTATGTTCGTTCTTATCAAGAAGGCGACTGTGTGTGCTTTTACCGCCCAGATAAACCCGGGTTAATGTGTGTTAAACGTATTCAACAGGTGTTTGATCAGTCTTCATTTGAGGTGATGGGTGATAACAAAGCCTGTAGTACAGATAGTCGGCATTTTGGTCGTTTGCCAGTTAATTGCTTGATAGGCCAAGTGATCTGCACGTTCCCATAGTGATGTTATTACAATGATCGTCATAGCCATTATCTGAGAGAATCGCTTATGCCCGCTTATGCACCACAGAGTTCAGAGCCTTCAGTTATTTTATACACCGGCTCAAATCGAAGTGAGAAACGTGATCAGGCGTTGTCTCTAAAAGAGATCAGGGCGCTGAATATCGATGCACGCCGAGGCAAACCCTGCTTTAAAATGTCGTCAGAGTATTTTTCTGAGTATCTGCAAAAAATTCAAGCATTCACACATGTGTCCAGCTTTGACTCACTGTCTAATCTGGCACAGGTCGAGGGATGGAAATTTTGCCCCCATTACTTAGTGTTCGAGGAAATTAAAAGTGTATTTGAACAATTTTCTCAAGCTTTGTCATCTGATTATGATTGGCTGTGTATTATCAAAGAGCGGTATGAGGATACCCTAAGACAAGTTCAATACACACAGGCTCAATCGTCATCGAGGCCGGTTTCATTGTTTCATCGCAGGGATTCAGTTTTTCATGAGATCAACGATGTATCCGCTATCTTATCTTGTGAACTTCAGCAGGCAGAAAATCACTTTAGGCAGCGACTCAACGAATATTGGGATCGCTGTATACACCATGTCAATCAGCAATTGTGCTGGTCCGATGCCTGGCAAAAATGGCATCCCGAAGCGTCGGCCTGCAAGCAGACTATCTACGAGCAAAGTGTGTTTCATGATCATGAATTAAATGATTGGTTTTTTAAACCTCTGATGATCTTGCACGAGATGCAACACTTTATGGGAAATTTTTCACAGTCCGTTTGTATCTCATTGGATTGGGATGGTTGTGGTAAAGTACTGAAAGTATCGGATGAGTTAAGTCCTCCGCATATTTTTTTGGAGGGATACCATGACTATCTATCGGTTGAACAACCCTTGTATATAGCAGCTCGTGATGCTTTGTTAGATCACATGCGTGCACAGGTAGGTGCAGTGGATGCAACGTCACCGGATCGGTATTTCCATTTTTATGATGATAAATACGATGCGGTTGTTTATGATTTTTTCAAATCGCGTCGACATCTTATACCGAGAGGATTAACGTTAGTCACGCACCGTTACAATTACTATGATATCACCGAGGGTGAGTACATTGATGGGTGTCCTGTTGACCCTATACAAACCTGCGTAGAACCATTACATGGGACAGGAGAGTTATGGTCATATGCACGTCCTGTGCGTACGTACAAAGATGTGTTAATGACCGGTGTCAGTACGACATTTTCATTAGCGAGATCATCATCCCCCTCGTCCTACACAGAGATGTTACACAGTCAAAGCGACGAGTTATTACTGCCATAACGACCACACACTCTGTCTGATTATCAGAGTGATTTAATGGTAAATTAAGTCATTTTTATTTCTAGTTCATGTATGATGGCTGCATTCAGTAATGATGGGCTTTCAATGGTATATCTATACACCAACTCTGATCTGTCAGGAAAAATTATCAAGCAGAAGTTTATGGGTTTATTCCCAACAACAGAGTGTGTTCAAGTAGTCGATGGTTTTTATTATCCGGGTTATCCTTTAAGGTCTCTTTTTCCACCCTTTCCTAAACCTTTAGAGCATCCCATAACGCAGCTGCAACAGAGTCACAATACAGAAACAGGCTCGTTAAAGACAATGGCCAATGAGATCCGCATTCAATCGATTCTTATGAAAAGCTCCAAGGGCATGGACCCTGAGAAATATCGACTGATCACACAACAATCCCTCCAAGACATGGATGCGAAAAAGTTTGGTCTTCTCAGAGCTCAAGCTAAATTAAAAGACCTTGAGATAAGGCAACAACAGGTATATGAGTTGATGGATACTCATATGATGGAGATTTGTAAGATACTCATATCCATGCAGCACTTTGTTGATCCTACAGTGGGTTGTTTTATGGCCATTAGTTTATTGGATCATTCCTTAATGACTGTGAGTGATCAATCATTCACAGCTTCAGACAGCACTCAGGATTTTGTATCATTGTATCAAAAAAGTTGGCGCAATCTTATTCATTACCACCAGGTGGTTTGTCAACTCGAACAATTGGGTGGTTTTCAAAAAACATTTCGTGTCCTAGTCTCAGATCACAAAAAGCAGTCTAGTATGCGCGATCTATTAAATAGTTTTGCCTACTTGATACCTCATGGTCTAGTGGTGATTGTGGATTGCTTAGCGACAATTAACGATCAACTAGACCATCCATCGGCTGTCATCCATCGCAATAATACATCCCGCTATCAATCGATAAGTGCGATTTTTTCTAACATATCAATTCGCTCTTTGGATAGTCCTGAAAATAACTCAACGGAATGTAAAAACCTCTGTTTAGTGATGTAGCGTTGTAATTTAATCTTATTTTAAGCGAAAATATCTGAATATGTGGATAAAATGACCATGTTTTGAGATTTTTATGGATTTTCAACCACTGCTATTGAGTTCTTCTCTTCCCGGCAGGTATCCGATCCTCTTTAGTCACAAGCAACACGATTTACATTCAAATGAGATGAGTATTTATGACCAAAGTAACACTTTACTCAGGATCTAACAGGCAAGGAGTTCGAGAACACATTGAGGCCTACCAGGAGTTAATACGAGCGGTTGACAGTGAGCGACTCACTATTGATAGTTGTTCGCCTTCAAAGTATCGAGAACGTCAATCGCGCTATATCAGAATGAGTCTACACACTTCATCGATGTCAACGTTGACCGATTTAACGAGGGCACTGAACGATTCGCAATCATCGAGCCTTGATATTGAATACCAGTGTTGCTTAGATCATTTAGACTACGAGACTTTCAAAAAAAAGTCTCTCAAACATGAAGGCTCAAATCTAGATTTCAGCACTCCGTGTGTAACAGTGGACGGCATACAAACTTTGAACAGTAGGATCAATGAACTACGTGATAAAATTCAAAAACATAAAGAACCCGTTTACCGATACCCTGTCTCGAATAGTACAACATTGACTGTATCTAAGAGTTCTCCGGATAGATATGCATTGAAAATTCTCTCTGAAAAGCATCAGATTATCACGCGATTGAATGCAGAGTTAAAGTCTTTAAAGGATCAGTTAGCTCTACAAAAGGATGAATTAGATCAACAAAAAAAGGAAAAGTTTGCTTTATTACTTGACGGTTTAAGTGAGCAGATGACGTATGATGAAACTTTGTGGATGAGCGATTCAGCAGTGGCTGATTTAGCATTCAAATTGACACCAGAAGAGCTGGTAGAACCAAGCTATGACGATGTTTTTTTTAAACCCATGTTAGTTTTCCATCAAATGCACCATCTCTGTCGTAATTCCAATTGTGATAGTGGTATTTCATTGAACTATAACAACGTGACAATGGTAATACCGGCTTCAGAAAAGGGCCGAGCAGAACATATTTTTCTAGAGGGTGATCATCAAGATGAGAAGGCCAGAGAAATACGTTTTCATGATGCTGCAGAGCATCTAGTTGCCAAAGTGCAGTCTCTTGCTACTGACTCAGTTTCGAGTGGTAAAGCATTTCACTTTGTCGATGATCAATATGCGCAGACTGTTTTAGATTTTTTTAAAAAACACCCACAACTGATACCACCGGGTATCACGCTGCATTGTCACCACTACAACTACAATGATCATGTAATCAGACAACAGGCTGTTGACTCGATTTTTAAAACCATTGGAACTGTGTCAAATATACCGAGTATGAATTGTCATCATGGTTCAATTTTTAGCGCTGATAGCTCTGGTGATATCGTGCGACGAGGTGAGTGTGCTAAGACTCTAGGGCATATGATCGATTGTATGACTCAATGTTGTCGTAAGTGATGGCTCGGTTTGATCAAACGTTTGTGAAAGCGTTAATTGATTGCAGTTGTGAGAAGAGTATGAAAAAATCTCGACTCATTCTGAGGTTCAACAAAAGAGGTGTGTGATGTCAATAGAGGGAATCAACTTAAAAGTAGGATTGGCCGAAATGCTGAAAGGTGGCGTTATCATGGATGTGGTCAATGTTGAGCAGGCAAAAGTTGCCGAACAAGCCGGTGCGGTTGCGGTGATGGCTTTAGAACGTGTCCCAGCTGATATCAGAGCAGACGGTGGTGTGGCTCGTATGAGTGACCCTCAGATGATTCAGGAAATTATGGATGCTGTCTCTATTCCTGTAATGGCAAAAGTCCGTATTGGTCACTTTGTAGAAGCGCAGATTTTAGAGTCCATGGGTGTGGATTATATCGATGAGAGTGAAGTGCTCACTATGGCTGATGAAGCCTATCACATTAACAAGCAAGACTTTACAGTGCCGTTTGTGTGTGGTTGTCGTAATTTGGGCGAAGCACTTCGTCGTATCGGCGAGGGTGCTGCGTTGTTGAGAAGTAAGGGTGAAGCAGGCACTGGTGATGTGGTTGAAGCGGTTCGTCATATGCGCAGTATCAATGGAGAGATCAAACGGTTGACCATGTTACGTGATGAAGAGTTAATGACGGTGGCTCGTGACCTGGCTGCACCATTTACCCTCGTTAAACAAGTCGCTAGAGAAGGCAAGCTACCGGTACCACTATTTGCTGCAGGTGGGGTTGCAACCCCAGCCGATGCCGCATTAATGATGCAGTTGGGTGCGGAGACGGTCTTCGTGGGTTCAGGTATCTTTAAATCTAGCAATCCACAGCCGCGCGCAGACGCAATTGTTCAGGCTGTGACGCACTATCAAGATCCTGCTGTTTTAACACGTGTTTCTAAAAATTTAGGTGAGCCGATGGTGGGTATTAACTGCTCGTCTTTATTTGAGGATGAGAAACTGTCAGAACGTGGTGTTTAAATGACGCCTCAAGTTGGCATCTTAGCGCTGCAGGGTGGTTACGCGCTTCACGGTGATCAGTTAGATCGTTGTGGAGTGCCATGGTGCTTTGTTAGGCAGCCTGATGAATTAGTTGGACTGAAAGGCCTCATTATGCCAGGTGGAGAATCAACTGCACTATTAAAACTGATGGCACCCTTTCAATGGCAACAGGCTATTATTGATTTTGCGGCGCAGGGGGGGGCGATCTTAGCGACTTGTGCTGGCTTGATCTTGTCAGCAAAGACAGTGTCACCTGTGCAAGAGTCATTGGCATTATTACCCATTCGTGTTGAACGTAATGCTTACGGTAGACAGCGCGAAAGTTTTACCACAACAGGTCAATGCAATGACGCTGTGTTTAGTGGAGGTGATCTTGATATGGTGTTTATTCGAGCGCCGCGTATAACACACATAGATTCCAGTGTGACGGTTTTGGCAACGTATAAAGAAGATCCCGTACTCGTCCAATACGGTAGCGTGATCGGAGCAACCTTTCATCCAGAGCTTGCCAGGTGTACGCATGTTCATGAGTATTTTTGTCAACAAATACGCTGAATATCTTGGTAATGCTAGATATGTAAATCAACACGCTTCATGATCATATGGTTTTCTGGTCGTTTTTAAAACGATTAAAAGGTTCTAGCTTGATCATGGTTAGTCCACTGTAGCACGTGGTATAGCAGCACGGTTCTGATGTTAGTACCTGGCTAAGTTTATCGCGTGTGAAAAAAAGCAGCGAAGAGTAAACCACCTAGAAGGGTATAATGGATATGTGGCCAAGTTTTTTTGTGCATTCATCAGACAGTGAGTATTCCCAAGAGAGTGATGATGGTTCGTGCTCATCATCGTTATCCACACCTGCGCGTCTATCCTCAAATACCTATCTTCCCGATGACTGTTCATTGCTAACTGAATCGGATCAACAGTCATCAGTCTCCTTGGCTTATGAAGATCCATCTTCCATCTCACCTTATGCGTGTTATCTCTATGGTGTCGTTAATCATGCCTACCTAGGCCGTGATTCTCTCTCACATGTTTACGCTAATTGTGTGATGAGTGATTTTCAGCTGTTACGTAATTTATCAATGGGACCTGGCGATGATCCGAAGAGTTCATGGAATAAGGTCTATCAATACCTCTACTATATGCCTGTGCTTCACTGGATACCTTTTTGTTACGTTGTTTGGGAACATTCACAAGGAGCGACCCTCACTCTGCAATTATCTCTATTCTCAAGAGCCCTAGACCCAAAACGGTGGTTTTTTACCCATCCCATCATGGCTTATTTTGCAGCACCGTTATATCAGTACTCGATCAATGAAAGTGGTGATGAAGCTTCAATTTTTGCTGATTTAAGGACTCTTTCCGGTGGTTTATCCATGTGCTTTTTTATGGTTTATTGGTTGATAGAGGCTCTGTGTATGGATATCCATGGTGCTATTAACCATGTAATAAATCATCCAGACAGTGGTTTTAATCAGTCTTTTCGTGGAATTACTGATAGAGAAAGCCACGCCTCATTAAAGCATCATAATGAGAATATGATTAACGTGATAAACACGATAAGGTCACTCGGATTATGCTTAAATTTGATAGTCACATTGGCAATTCCATTGTGGTTAATTCAAGCTAGAAGTATCACCTCTATCCCCCATGCATTCACTGAGGCAACATGGCCTATAAAGGCTGCTTCTTCATATACCCTGATGACAGGTTTGTTTTCATGCACAATGTCTACCATGCGGTATAGCATGACGCACAGTCAGGCTAAAAAGACTGAGTTGGATTTAGAGGATGCATTATTGCCGGCTTTACGAAACATCTAAAACATCATGCTTAAAAGCTTTAATCTACCTGGTGGAGTTTTAATATTCATGCTTAAGGTATTTAAGCTCTCATTACATTTGATAAATCATCTATAAACGTAAGTATTTTTTTAAATCCTTATTAAGTTCAATCAGTTATCGATATTTTTAGGAAAAACCTGTTTATTGTATTATTTTTTTTTGGGATAAATATAAGGAATAATCCTTAAATTATTTAATATTTCTCAATTTATTTAATCTTACCTTAAGCTTCAGTGGTTATACTGTGTCCAGTTTTTGATAGTATTTGTGGTGTTCAGCACAGTAATACTGCATAAGATTAAAGATACACATAGAGAATGATGAACGATGCGTATAAAAACTTCAGACACCGATCAGATGCCTATCAATCATAAATACGAAAGTGAGGTTGAGAAGGCACCTGCTGGGAGCGACACCTCGAGTGATGACTTAAACCCTCAACAAAAACGATCCTGGTCGATAAGAAGGTTTTCGGCAATGAGGTGGGTGGAGCTACAAGATCTTTTTCGTAGACTATACGAAAGAAGTCTATTTATACTGTCAGAGAATGATTTTTTGTATCATAAAAAAATAGCTGAACAAGAAAAAGATGCTCAAACAATCTCTTTTAAACAAGGTATAGATGAGGAGTTTCGTGAGAAAGATGCAACGACCAACACAGTTCAGCAGCATTTAACTCAATTTTTGGAAAAGCTGTATAAAGCCCCTATAAAGTCTGCATCCGGCAAACAAGTAAAAGTGTCGGTCGGTGTCAAAAAAGACAATCACGAAACACCTTTTGAACCTACTCTGCAGTCGATGGGTGATGAGTCGCCGGGTTATTCCACATCTCAGTATAGTTCTCTACATCTTTGTCAGCATGATCTTGATAGCGGTCTAGTACAAGACTTAGGTCATTTTCGTGTCTCTCATCGAAATAACCCTCCAGGAGGTATTACAGGACTTCAAATCACAGGCATCAAACCGGAAGACTTGGAGGATACAACTCCGTGGGAAGATTCACGTACCGATCAATATTCTCGAGCTTTTGAAGTCATGGGGGCCTCCAATCAGGAATTTAGACTGAAGGTTAAGGATGTCGATAAGATCTCTGTAGAAGCAAGGAAAGGTTTGGGTACGTCTCTGGAAAATGCCAAGGTGGCCGCATATCGATTAACGTTTGAATCTCGATTCGGTCGTTATAAGTTCAATAAAGAGCACATTGCTTTTGTTTCAGAGTCCTGGGGTGATGCTGACGTGTATAGAACAAATCCGATGAAGATACGTAATCTTAATCAAAATTGTCCTATTAGCGGTAAAGCAATTAATAATCCTGTTTTGGCCAGTGATGGTTGTATCTATGAAAAAGAAGCAATAGAGGGGCGGTCGACATCCGGTCAATTAAGGCTATTAACGGTAGAAGAAACTAAACATTTATTAGCAGGAGTGGGAAAAGAGAATAGCAAAGAGAATAGCTTAGCAAGTGAACAACAAGACTCCCTTGAAGCTCAACCAGAACCATCCCCTGAAGAACAATCGGAACCACCCCTTGAAGCTCAACGCGAGCTACCAGAGGCCGTAGAGATTCCACAAGCTCAGCCTTATAATGGCAGAATGCTCACGGAGGCTGAATGTATCTCAGTAGATGAACCTCCAGAAGTGGTTGCCATCCGAATAGATGATCTGTCAGAAAATAAAACGGCTGAAGAAGAATTCCTTAGCGACCCGCGGCCGGATTTTACTCGTGAAAACCAGGATCCCACTGCACCCCCATTAGAGCCTTCTTCCTCACCACAACTAAAACCATCGAGTTCGTCTAACAATAGTCAGGATAACTATCATTTAGCTAGTCAGGCTCCCTCTGCACCCCGACTAGAATCTCCTTCTCCACAACAACCAACACCCTCGTCTAGTTCTAGACAGAATGGATCAAATGGTCGACCAAATTTCACTGGTCAGTTACCATCACCAAGCGTTCGCGCTGAAACTACATTTACCCCACCGTCAGCAACTTCTAATGACGTCCCTTCGTTGAATTTGCCAACAGCAGCACCCAAGCCTAAATTATGATGATCACTTAGGCTAAATAAAGATAGATAAGTTGCTATTTGTGATTGATCTTATCAAGGTTTCAGCCTATCTTCTTATTGATTTATAAAGAGGGAGCGCTTGAGCGTTCTTAATGTAATTGGTGGAGTATGGGTATGTCTCAATTAATACCAGAGCAACGTGGGAAAGCTATTTTTCTCGCCCTGTTAGCTTGTTTGGCCGGTGCATTGATGGCGATGTGTGTCAAGCTATCGACACAAACACTACCTGTGAGCATCGTGCTTTTTTTTCGCTTTGTCATCAGTTGGTTAATATGCTGTGTTCTACTATTCTGGCAAAAACCGTCATCGATATCATCGCTTGAGGCGTTAACATCGCCTCGTTGGGTGATGCAGTTGGGAAGGTCTATTCTAGGCTCATTGGTTCTGTTGGCTTTCTTCATAGCGACACACCACCTATCGCTTGCAACATCAACTGTGTTATTTTCTACATCACCTTTTTTTATACCCCTGGTTGCTTACTTGTGGAAGGGGATCAAATTTTATGGGAAATGTTGGTGGGCAATGGGGTTAGGATTTCTGGGAATTATGATTATTGTTCGTCCTGGTTCAGATATTTTTTCAATCCCTGCGCTTTATGGTCTATTGGCTGGTGTCGGTGCTGCTGTAGTCATTTTTATGACACGATTACTGTCCTATACAGAGCCAACCTATCGAACCGTATTTTATGATTTTACTGTTGGCGTCATTTTTAGTTTAGCTCTGTCGATGCCGCACTGGCACGCTTTTCACTGGGGATCATTTGTCATTGGGTATTTGTTGTTAGTTGGCGTCTTTGGTTATTTATATTTGTTTTTTGCTGTTGCTTGTACGCGTTATGCACCTGTTCGATTAACAGGCCCTTTTTCATACGCCACAACCTTATTTAGTTTGGTATTGGATTGGGCTGTCTGGAAACACGTACCATCGCTTTACAGCTGGTTAGGAATTCTCTGTATTATTGCTGCGGGTATTCTCATGTTAGTGTTATTTCCCATGGATGAACACCAAGACACTGTAGATGCGTCATAAGTGTTATGTCATTTTTTCACGCTATCGACTTAATGGGTGCGCTTTAAAGCATTCTTAAAACTTTCATCCTACTATTACGGACAAGCATTGGGGATTATTCAGAGTGTGTGTTTCTTTTCATGCTAGTGTTTTTTGCAAGGATGATAATAGTTCCGTCCCAGTTGGTCTTTTCTAGGTCAATGCTCATCATAGATCGTGGCACTTGAATACGCTGAACGGATATGTGGTTGATGGTAAGTTGCTGCAATATCGGCGGAATTAAATAGGTGAGGAAGTTTTTTGATGCGCTATCTTGTGAGGTATCTGACTGCTTAAGTGTGCCTATCCAAATGGGGTGTGATGTGTTTTCGACATATGTCTCTGATGACCAAAGCTTCAGTTCAACGATTGCAGAGGGTGGTTGTTTGATGGTTGCAATGATGGCAGGTTTTTTTCGATGGTGAAGCGGTGAAAATAGGTGGTATGAACGGGGTATCTTCTCTGTCGAGTGTGTTGTTGTGGGATATGGTTGTATGATGGTCCATCCGGACTGAAGTAGGGTAGTACGAATATTAGACAGTGAGTCTTGCCATTGAATGTTAAACGGTTGCAGTGGTCTTCCTAATCGATTAAGCCTTGCAATAGGTAGATTGTCGATCGGTTGCTTTGACCAGCTTTTCGCAGTGAGTATGGTCTTGTGAGACTGGACTTGATAAATTCTTTGGATCTTCTTGAAATCAATCATCGTGTATGTGAATGGAAGCACGATCAGTGCGATGACGAGTGTCATAGCCCAATACGTCTCTGATGGAATCTCGTGAGTGCTAGGCGTTTGTCGTCTATAGAGCAATATGCTACTGATCAATAAGCCAGATGCAAGTAGAGTGCCTCCAAGGATATCAGTGAGCCAATGTGCCCCTAAGTAGATTCGGGAAAAGATAATACTGCTGATTAATAATGATGCTAATACATAGACTTTTTTTCCCCAATCTGGAAAGAATTGCCGTGTTATAAAAGCGATGTATCCATAGAGAATGATACTTATGACGGTGTGACCGCTGGGGAAAGAATTTTCTTGAATGTAAGGCAACACGACATCGGGTCTAATCGACGTAAAAGTGGATTTAATCAGAAAGGTGATGGCCGTTGGTACCGCCATAGTCCCCAATAGGTAATAAGAATATCGCCACTGGTGTTTAATCAGCAGTGCAATTAAGACACACAGCGTGACCATCGCTGCAAGGGGCGTGTTACCATACGCCGTTGTGACAATTAGAATGTTGTCTAAGGTGATAGAACGGATGGATTGCAGAAAATAGTAGGTCGGGGAGTTAAATTGAGCAATCAAAGGTTGTTCGTGGGTTAACTGTAAAAAAACCAGTAAGAATAATATTAAGCACACAGCGCACACAATCAGTCTCTTCAATTGACTGCTATTATCCTCAATATCGTTATTTTGAATAAAATCGGTTATCCAATGTGTACGAGGATGTTTGTCCAGCCATCGCCAGGTTTTATCAATGGTGTGATCGCAGTAGGCAGTGATGACGGAAAATGATCGTTGGCAAACCCAGTAGATGAACCAAAGACCAATTATAAAAATGATGCCGTACATCAAGAAGTGAGAGGATTGTTTGAAAGGTACCTCCAAAGCAAAGGCACCGAGAAGTATGCCAGGTAACATATAGGCAATCACCCAAAGAATGGCAGATGGTATAGCAGCGCCTATAAATCGTGGCCAGGATAATTTAAGTAACCCTGCAACCATTGGCACAGTGCTTCTTGCAGGGCCAATGAATCGGCCAATAATCACACTTTTACCGCCATGTCGATGAAAAAATACTTCACTGGCATCCATCCAGCGTGGGTATTTGTAGAAGGGCCAGATTTGTCGATAATTATTTTGAAAGTAAACGCCCACTGCAAAGCCTATGCAGTCGCCAGTGAATGCACCAAGGGTTGCACTGAGTAATATGGCTGATGCTGGTATGATACCTGTTCCTATTAAGGTTCCAATCGCTGTCATGAGAATGGACCCGGGTATGACCGTGCCAATTAAAGGCAGAGACTCTACAAAGGCAATAAAAAAAGTCAGTGCGATTGCTGTTTGATGGTGCTGACTGAAATATTCTATGATTGGGTGAACAAATTCATGTAGCATTGATGGCTTCCCTAGCAAGTTATGCTATATCTTCCCCGGCAGCTTGACGATCTGCATGGTATGACGAGCGTACTAAAGGACCTGAGGCAACGTGAGTAAAGCCTATTGATTTGGCGTAGTTACCCAATTCGATGAATTCCTCGGGCGTTACATAACGTTCGACGGGCATATGATAACGAGTGGGTTGTAAATATTGCCCCACCGTTAGCATGTCGACTTCATGAGCACGAAGGTCCTGCAGGACGGTTTTAATTTCTTCGATGGTTTCACCCAGCCCTAGCATTAAACCAGATTTGGTAGGAATACCTTGATAACGCTGCTTGAACGTTTGCATGAGCCTGAGGGACCAAGCATAGTCTGATCCTGGACGTGCTTGCTTGTACAGGCGTGGTACCGTTTCGATATTATGGTTGAATACATCTGGCAAGCCGTCTTCCATGTTGTTGAGTGCTTTTTCCATACGCCCACGAAAATCCGGAACAAGCACTTCAATTTTGATCGTAGGCATCGCAGCTCGCACGGCCTGAACGCAATCAGTGAAGTGTTGTGCGCCACCGTCACGCAAGTCATCTCTATCAACCGAAGTTATCACAACATACTTTAAACCTAGACCTTGAACCGTTTCAGCTAACCTAGCTGGTTCGTCGGCGTCTAGAGGATCGGGTCGACCATGACCAATATCACAAAAACTGCAGCGGCGTGTGCATTTATCACCCATAATCATAAAAGTGGCCGTGCCACCACTAAAGCATTCTGCGAGGTTGGGACAACTGGCCTCTTCACAGACAGTGACTAATTTCTGTTGACGTAGGCGTGACTTTAGCTCTGCGGCTTTTGAGTTATTGGGAAGCCGGATGCGTATCCAGTCGGGTTTTTTAAGAGGCTCAGTGGTTGGTTCGATTTTGACGGGTATGCGAGATAACTTATCAGCGCCTAGCGCTTTTTTGGTGGGATCATAGGGCGTTGTATTGGTCATCTTGATGTTGCCTTAGTCGATTCTGATATAAAGTGTGTTCGCTATAGCCAAAGTGATTGAGTATGTGGGGGACGACCTTGGTTTTGACTTCATTCACTGTGGTGGTTGGAGTGTACGCTGCTATTTGTGTGATGGCTAGACCTTTGAAGCCGCAGGGATTAATTGCCTGAAAGGGTGATGTGTCCAGTGAGACATTCAATGCTAAACCATGATAGCTACAACCTCGACGTATACGCAGCCCGATCGAGGCAATCTTGGCATCGTGAACGTATACACCAGGTGCTTGTGGGTCTCCTTGGGCATTGATTCCGAGTGTGCTGAGGTAATCAATGAGGCTTTGCTCTAACTGAGAGACTAATCGCCTGGGGCCGATACCTAACCGTTTGATATCAAAGAGTGTGTAGAGCATCAGTTGACCAGGGCCGTGGTAGGTCACTTGTCCTCCACGATCAGTTTGTACTATCGGTATCTCGCAAGTGCGAAGAATGTGTTCCGGTTTACCAGCTAGACCTTGAGTGTAGACGGCGTCATGTTCTAAGATCCACAGCTCATCGGGGGTATTCTTGTCACGTTGTTCGTTAAACGATTTCATCTGATCCCAGGTGTTCTGGTATGGCTGTTGATCCAGATGTCGAACGATTAAGCGGCTTGTCATGTACGGGTACCGGTATGGAAATATACAATATTGTCCAAGGTTGTCACGATAATTTCAAGGCACTTGATGCGAAATCCAGTTCATAAATCGGCTAAAATGCCCCCAGTGGGTGATGGCCTGTGAGTTTTCTGGCGATGATATGCAGTGCCGTGGCTCTAAATGCCCAGCAGCACAGTGATGCTATGCAAACACCAGTGATACCATAGAAATACCCCAGCGTGTATCCCACTATTACGTAAGTCAGTAGAGAGCACACTTGTATCCGGTTACATAATCCAATGTTGTTTGTGAAATTAAGGTAGCTTGGAGATATACTGCTTACCGTGTAAAAAAACGTAGAGAAGCTCGTAATAATTAACTCAGGATATACTGTTCGAAAACTTTCACCAAAGACGCCAAGGATTTGTTTACCAAAACAGATAATAAAAGTGATGTATGCGATGGAAACTAGAATATTGATTCGAGTGATTTTCCAGTTCTCTCGATTAGCGGTTTCCTGCATTTTTTCCGAAGCGAGGTAGGTGGCTAGTTTTGCTTGAAAAGAGGTGTAAGATACCTGGGAGAGTAGTATGCCCGCGGCACCGATGGTTTGAATCGCTGCAAAAAATCCCACCGAGTTTTCATCCAGTTTCGAGCCAGGTAAGTGTGAACCAGTTTCCATGACCACCAGTGCAACACATCTAAGTGCTGTGCTGATAGCGCTATTTCCAAGAAACCCGATACCATCTTTTTTCCATCGTACCAGAGTTTGTTTACTTTCAGAGAGGTAGGTTTTATCTAAAAATTGAAAAAATGCATGATTGCCAGTTGATCGTTTTAAAAAAACGGCAGTCGTAAAAAAGAGAATGAGGTAAGTGCAAGAATAAATGAACACGACGTGAATGGGTTTGAGTTGATCAACTAAGAGAAGCGTACCTAGGAGTAAGATATTAAGACATAGCCATGGTGCCATTTTATTTGTAAATGCTTCTACTAAGCCAAATCCATAAGCTTGATAGGCATTGAGAATTAAGCCAAGAAAGCTATACACAGATATGATGGGCAGAAACCAAATGATAATGTGAACTTCTTTTGAAATATGAAGATTGGGTGAGTGAAATACATAGACACTCAAAAAAATCAGAGCCGTTATGATGAGATAGACAATAATGTTAATGAGTAGAGAAAAGCCACACCACTGTAACAAATGAATTTCACTCAGGTGGCGTTTTTGATGAAAAACAGGCACTAATTTTAAAACCAGTTTAGGTTTTCCCATTTGAACGATGATGGCCAACAAATAAAACACTTTCATCGAAAATGCAATATCCCCATAAAATGCCGGTGATAGATGATTCGATAGCAAGGTATTGAATAAATACATGGTAGCAAAACATCCAATCGCAATGATTGCGTACAGGAGGGTCTCATTGAGATGGCGCAGGATCATGATGGGCTATTCCTAATCAAAGGTGAATGCTTATGCAGCTGTTCTAATACTATCTATGCGTCAATGAACAATCAATAATGTAATATAATTAATAGGTTAGATCCATATGATTGAGGGATGAGCGTGTCACGCAGTTTATGTCATGAAAGCACGTTTTAAATGGGCGGTAATACCCCATGAGTTCAAATAACTGTGATCACACACTGTAATTATGCCTTTTTTTTAATATATTCTTAATCTTAACATGCTAGCATCAGAGAAAAGGTGGTTATACTGTGAATCGACTGCGGACCTGCATTCGACCGAGATTAAAGGTGGATCTTTATGAGTGAACATAGCACTTCGAGTCCGGGGTTAACAGAGTCATTGTCCGGCGGTAGTCTTCAGCCAGTTTCCTCAGAGAGGTTAAAAGACCAGTTGAATGCATTTGTTCATCAGCATCACCTGCAGGAAGCTATTCCTCGTTTGACAGACGATGTTAAGGCGTATGCTGATAACCTTTTTTCTTATGCTCTTGAAAAGCAACTTGAAATTTCTCAATCTAGTCTTAATAAGATCGCATTACAACGTCGTTTTTTTAACGAGGTGATTGTGCCACTGGGAAACGCTGTAATGGATGCGTTTTTAGAGCATCACAAGGATGATCTGGAAGGAATCTCAAGTGATCATTCAGATCCATCAGAATTCAGTAAAAAATACCTTCAGTATGTCGAGGGATACCGCAAAAAAATGCTTCCTTTAATCCGCGATCGTGTGCATTTTTGGAATCAACAGAATGAGTTAAATGCAGCTGATGTGAGAATAATTCAGAAATCAGATTGGGAAAAGAAAACATCTCCTGCAGAGTCACGTACGCATATGATTATGAGTGCATACGGGTATAGCGAAACAACCACGCCGGCAACGCATAATTCTCATCAAAAATCCCTTGATGAATCAGATCCAACCTCTATCTCTACGGGTGTCTATCACCGAGAGGGTCGCGAAAACTATATTACCTATACAATGCGGCTTCCTTCCGTGGTAAAGGGAAAAGGATCTAATAGTACCGATGTTAAGGCTCGCTCTCGATTGGAAGCAGCATTTGACAAGTTGGATAGAGTTGATGGCGAGGACTACGAGATTTTTTGTCATCGTTTAACGTCGATTGACGATAGAGCCCACGTTTTTAGAGATGGTGCCTATAAAATCGATGAAGCGAGTAATCACCAAACTGAAACAGCAAGGTTGGAGATAGGAGCGGTAGAGGCGATCAATAGAGATCTTTTAGAATCAACCGATGAGAATCCAGATCTCATCAGGCTTCGTCACTTTATGCAACTTAATGTGAACCAACAGGGTGAGGATTTGAGTCAGACAGATAATGGTAGAGGCTCTGAATTAGCTCGCCGAGCACGGTTGCACAATGAACTTGCGATGATAGCTACTCTTTATGAAGTTTCAAAGAAGGGCTTTTTTATCGATGGTGTAAATTCAGGGTTCATTAAGAATGAATATAAAAAAGCTCAAGTTGCTTACCAGGGTTATCTACAGGGTAAAGCAACGCTTAATGATCAAATTGCTACATTATCTGGCATCCGAAAAGACTTAACCGTAAGTATTAATCATTCTGTTGAAGTTGGTACTGTTTTAGATTCAGTGCAGCGTCAAGCACACGCACTTGCTAAATTATTATCATTGGACGGAAATGCCTACCTAAAGCCGGAAAATACCTGGCTGAGCTCGGTGTGGTCTGAAACCCTACAATCCATAGTTGCTGGCGGCTGTAAGAGCGCAATGGATCGATATTCTGAGGCTGAAATTGATGTCAGAGCCTGTCGTGAGTTAGCTTTTAATGACGAAGCTACTTTAGATCAAGGTGCAATGCATAAGTCAGCATCAGCATTTGTCTTACAAGATATTGTTTATGATACCTATTTCGACGACCACTTGAGTGGCTTAATCACGCAGTCCCGAATCAATGCAGAGATGTCTGACAAAAGCGCCCGTCGTACAATAGGCGCAGACTATGCAGAGAAAATGAAGAGCTTCATAACATCAGGAAGCTCAAGCTTAGCTGTAGTACATAAGGCTCATGAGCGCTATGCAAAGAACTTTCAGTGCTCACAAGAGGTCATTGCGCAACGTGATGGTTTTGGGCATGCAAAGTTAACCCAGAAATCGCAGTGGCTGCCTATTGCCGGAGCATTTGGAATGGGAGCAGCGGGTTTAACTATAGTGCCTGCAATTATCATGCTAGGTTCTTCATCGCTAGGCAAAAAGGAAAAAATCGCAGTAGCCGGTACTTTCTCGTCGGCTTTAGTCATGGCAAGCGTGCTACTTACAGTACAATATACCTCATTATTAGTGGCTACCAGTTTTTTAGTTAGTAACCCCATAGGATGGGGATTGCTGGGTGTTGCAGGGGCATGTTGCCTGTATTCTGCCTACCAAGGTTCTAAAATCGTCAACACTAACGAGATGGCTAGGTACAAACGTGACACTAACTGTAATAAGCGTGTAAAAGCGCCACATAAATACAACAATGAGGCACCTGATACCGCCAGAAACGATAGGATAAATACACTACATTTCTATGGACTTGACGCGCTATTATTAAATATCAGTGAAGATGACAAGCGGCAATTAGAGCAGATTGATAGTGGAGGTTTTAAATCATTTTTTAATCAAGCATTGCCTGGTAATAACCTAAGACAAAACTACGTGCCACTTGGTCTTCCAGATTTTATAATGAGTTCCCTAAATAATCAGCGTTCTGAAAGGTGCCGTTTTTGCATGGCCATTCTCGGTGCAAATAACGATACTCCTCAAGAATCTAATAAACTCAAAGAAAATCAGCAAGCGATTTTAAATAAATTATATGTCTCATGTTCACATGCGCAGTTGCAAGCACTGTCAAAAGCCATTGAGTCAAAAAATAGGACACTGATAGAAAAAACTGTTGATCAAGTGTCTGAAAGTTTTCCGAGCGATGAAAATGTGAAAAAGACCTTAAGCATCTTAAAAGATCAGCATCTCGCTTCACTAAACGATGATCGGTCGTCCTTAAACAATCCTAGTATATTTC
>MDTC01089355.1_pt1 | contig 23842 bp, 20 predicted proteins | sample 811181 | NCBI WGS metagenome assembly MDTC01 (sample SAMN05326644, study PRJNA326480) | marine metagenome | isolation source: seawater | place: Pacific Ocean: North | collected 2011 | reverse complement strand
TCCTGCGGAAATATTCTTCCACTTGTCTTTTGTAGCGGCTTGGAGCAGCGGTCGTTGCCTGATTTCTTCGAAGAAGATTTTGTTTTGCTTCCTGCCAAAAAAATTGTTCCACTAATCCCAGTGCTTCTGCCACCGCAGCAGAGGCCATAGATTTCGCTTTATTCGGATCTTCGCTCTCCGCGACCTGTTCGAAAAATTGGGTGAGGTTCTGCAATCGCTCATCCGATGCTGAATGAGGCATTGCACCCAATGCTTTGGCAAGTTCATCCGATTCCTTTTTCATTTCCTCCGGATCCATTCCCGGCATATTCTCTCTGGCTTCTTGTAATTTCTCCGCCAAGTCTTTCAGCCCTTGATTACCAAGATTTTTTAATTTATTAGCCACTCCTTCAGCTTCCTTCTGTAAATCCTCCAAATCATCCACTACTTTTCCCTCTTCGACCTCTGCCTGTGGAAAAGCTTCGTAGAGCAGAGAATTGGAAGCTCTCTGTCCAGAGCGGCCAATTCCCCCCTCGCGCGAGTTGCGTGCACCTCTTAACAAATCCTCCATCGCGTTCTCATTAAACTTCCCCAGGGATCGAGCAGTTTGGTCAAATTGTTCAAGTAAGTCTTTCGTTTTCTCGTTCAATTGATCCTGCGTATTTTTTAAGTCTCCCCCCTGCCCTTCTTTGGCTTGCCCGGTTTCTTTTTTGAGCTCCCGTTGGCGATTGGCTAAATCTTGTGCTTGCTCACTTAGACCGTCCACCATTGCCCCCGCGACCCCAGACATTTTCATTTCCAATTCCGAAACTGCATTGGTTAATGCATCAGCCGCTAGGTCACCATGGGGAACCGCTTCCCTTGGTTCATCACGCCTCAAATCTGCCGCTGCGTTCTTCATTTCATCATTGGCCAAATCCAAACCGGCGACCTCTCCTAACTTTCCAGATTTTTCATACCATTCTTCTCGAATATTTTCCAGGTCTCTTCTTAGACTCTCCTGTGCACGAGCCGCCTTCTGGTTGCGTTCACCTTTGGTTCCTGAACCCGCTGCCCGTCCAAATTCCGAATTCAATTCAATTTGTCTATCTTTTAAATCCTCGAGTTTCTGAAGATCTGCCGCCAATCGATCCAGTTGCTCGGCAAGACTTTCAGGTCTCTCGGAATCCTCGTTCTTATCCGACTCTGTTTGGGCTTGGTCAGATTCTTTAGGCTTCCCATTTTTTGACTTCATCTTCTGTTTATTCATCTTCCGCATCAGGGCATAAAGTTGTACGAGTTTTCGCAGTGTCTTCTCGGAAGGCTCAAGGGAATCCTCCAACATTTGATCGCCTGAATAAATTTCAGTCTGTTCAATGTGGTAAGTCGCTTCGTTCAGAAGTTCCCCAAGGTCTATTCCATCAACGATAGGGAACATTCCTTCGTTTTCATCGAATACTTTTGTCATTTCATGCTTTAATCCCAAAGCATTTCCGGAAATACCAAGTGATAATCTTTCCATATTGACTTGATCTCTCTCCATCATCGCGTCGTAGGTCGAACGAATGATTTTCTTGGTTTTATTGATAAAATCCCTCACGGGTATTTCCTTGCTGTCACCCTCCCCTTGTCCTTCTCCCCCCTCCGTGGAATTTCCTTCGGGCGGAAGAACTTCAATAAAATAAATTTCTGACCTGGCTAATTGACCTTCTGGTTCCTTGTTATCCATTGCCAAGGCCATGTAGGTCAGCACATCTCCAACCGCCAAAGCCTTCTCATTCAAATCAAAAATATAGGTCTGTGTTTTTTCCTTGGCGACCGGTTCCATAAATATGGTTTCCTCCACCTGTTCTCCCGCATGGGAGATATTTATTCTCACATCCGAAATCCCGTGGTCGTCCAGTGCAAAGACCTCGACAAGAAATTGTGCATCCGCCGGGAGTTGAAGGTCTTTGGCCGGTTCGGTAATTTCCACCTGGGGTGGTTCGTCTGGAATCGGGGACAATACTATGTCGTCATAGACAATCGGGTCTCTATTGGGCTCCTGCAGGTCTTGTAGTTCAATTCGTCCACTCCACTCTTTTCCAAGTGTAAATTGGTGTTGGAAAACATTATCATTATCAGGTTGCAAGGTGTGATTGCCATCACTTGCCCGTAAAAACACTCCAACTTTCTCCGGAATAGGTTCAACTTTTAAATCTAATTGAACCGTACTTCCTTCCGGGGCTCTTAAATACCCGAATCCTTCATGAGAAAATGCCAGCTCATCGGTGTAGGCGGGAGGAATGACTTTCCACTTTGCAGATTGCAAGGCAGGTGGATCAAAAGGCTTCAATTCGAACCAGTCGCTGATCAAACTTGGCGTGGAAATTCGATAAGTAAATGGCTGTTGCAGAGCAGGTACTACAAACTCGAAGCGACCCATTATTGATGTATTTAACATTTCAATCCGGGTGACATCTTGTTTTTCCAAAAATTCAACAAATGCAGATTTTCCCCCGCGATGTCCGCGGGTAATGTCCGCAAATATGGATACATCCGTGCCGCGAGTAAATTCATGACTAGGCTCATAGGCTAATGAATTGGAATCTCCGGACCTACAGGTGAATACTGATAATCCTGGTTCATCCGTGTTTGCATCAAGGGCTTTCTGAACCGGACTGCTTTGTAAACTCCAACCGCAAAGAGCCCCACCGGTTATTAAGCCTGTCAATAAAGTAAGCCAAAAACCTGCTGCCGGACGAGTCCCTTCACCCCAAGCGATTTCCTTAGTTTTCTCTTCGGTGAGTCTTAAAACTCTACGCTCCATGAATGAAAGTTCTTTTTCTTTCGACTTTTTATCTAATTCAACGGCACAGTTTAATAGATCTAAAAGTTCAGGATTTGCCCGTTCAACCTCTTTTGCCATTTGCTTGGAATTTGGTGCAACTCTCCAAAACCTCCAAAATAATACCAAAACTACAAGGAAGCTAATTACGCTCACCCCAACCAACCAATTTGAAGCTTCAGACTCAAGAATTGGGAAGAATAAATCGTACGCATCAACGAGGTACATAAGTGCTGGCCAAATAAGGATACCAAGCATCAGTGCGAGCATGCTTCTGGAGAACAAAAACAATCGAGCCTCGTGTTTGAGTCTGGAAAGAAAATCAGGCATTTTTGATGGTTGGATTTGCGGAAGAGTCCAATTGTGGGCGGGACCAGAGCATTTCAATAATCAAGAGGATAGTTGCAGCAATGGCAAACCACAACCACAAGGACTGGTCGTTATTTTCCAACCAACCATCCTGAGGACTTGGACTTTTCAAGTCCTTGAATTGTCCGCCCAGAGCTTGCTCAATTTCTACATTCTCAAAAATATCGGGAGAGGACTCGACGGGGGAAAGAATTACTTCAAGTAACTGTTCTTGAAAACGATAAATTCCGGGAATCTTTGCGGAGAAGGTATCTTCTTCACCCCAAGAATCACCAGGCTCTAAAATTGGCCAGGCGGTTGTACTGGAACTAGAAACAGTGCTTTTCGTAAGCTCCATTATCAAAGGCAGGAAAGAGTTTCGCAGAGGCAAATCCGTCCATTTCGAGCTCAATCGAAAAGTCAGAAATACCAACCGTCCACCGGTTTTAAAATTCCGAATGACCGCAAGAGGACGGCCTTCCCTGTCTTGCACAGGAACCACCAGAGATTCATCGATATTTTTCAAAATTCCAAACCGCTGAATAGAGGTCAGGTATAGATCGCGGGCCGATTTGCCGGAAAAAACCTGCTCCAATGGACTACCACTTTCCAAGGCCGCAATCCGAAATGGAACCGAATTGAAATTTGCTCCTCCTGCTATCCGAAGGAAGGAAAATTCCATAAGATTATTTTGATTGAAAATCGAAGAAGTGGAGGAAAAGCGCTCCCCGGGGGTTACCAGAGCAGACCCTCCCTGTTCAAGGAATTCCAAAAGTTCCGGCCCTAAATTTTCTTCTTGAAACCAGGATTCCATCCCCAGAATCATCAAAAATTCAAGCTCGGCTTGAGAATCGCCCATTCGAATCGCGTCCGCATTGTCCTGATTGATTTGCCAACGGTTCCAACCGCTATCTCCCGAACTAAGAACTGCATTTCTCAGAAACTCGCTCTCCTCCGCGGTCTCCGGATGGTTTGACTGGTCATACCAAAACCCGAATCTTTTAGCCGGAGGAGCCGCCAGCGAAATCGTTCGGTTGTCGTCCAGTGGATAAAAATCCGTCTCGTTTAAGCGAATCATCGCAGTGGAGAAATCTCCCGCCGGTAACAAAAACTGGCCTTGGGCTGAACCAAGTGGTGAAAGAGAAACCCTCTTATTTTCCCTTTCCTCTCCGCCGGCCCACAAGGATAATGTCACATCAATCTTTTTATCTTCCCAATTTCTAACAACTGCCCAAACTCTTATTTTACCGGGGCCCGCAGGCACTGCCCTTGCTTCAACCACGCTTCGATTTGCACTTCTGCCTCCCATCTTATCTCCCTTTCCAACCCCGAGCATTTTAAAATCAACTCCCAATGCGGAGAGGTCCCGAAAAGCAGACTGCCAATCCCCCCGCTGAAAATCACTTATTATGACTAACTTTTTTCGCGAGGCGTTTCGGCTGAACAGGCTGGGTGCCCGCTCCAACATTATTTGGGCGTCTCCTTTTTTCCATCCATGCTCAAGCTTTGCGACACCAGTTTTTAAGAGATCTACATCCGTTCCGGCCGGCCATTCTTGAAGACCACCGTTCCCATAAGCAAGTAATCCAGTATTGCCTTGATTTTGATTGAGAATACCAAGGGCCAGTTCCTTTGCTTCTTCCAGCGCATTCCCTCCGGTCATGCTTGGACTTAAATCGATCGCAAGAATTATCTCCTCTTTATTGGAATCATTTTCAGCGGATACCCGCTCCTTCCAGTAGGGATCCGCCAAAAGACATACGAGAAGAACAAAAAATAAAATACGCAGGAGCAACAAAGGAATGTCCGAGGGCGTTTTTTTTCCGGTTCTTGGAATACTGGAGGGTCGAATGAAGCGCAAAGAAGGAAAAGCATATTTTTTGGTGACCCTCCGGTAGGCCATGTGAGCAATAATTGGCAAGCTTATTGCCAGCCCAGTCCAAAGGGCTGCCGGTTGAGCAAATTCCAACATCGTTAAACCTTTCCTTTCATCTTGCCGTTCGATTCCTTAATCCAAGAAAGCGTCGTAAAGCATGGCCTATGTCTTGATCGGTGAACAAATTTTCAAACTCCACTGATACCATGCTCAAGTTCTCTTTCAATTGATTCTGGAAATTTTTCATTTCTTTTTCGTACTCTTCTCGAATAACACCAGGGGAAGTGGAAATTTCTCGGTCTCCTTCCATCTCCGCAAATCGAAGGGCTTCTTCGTCCGGCAAATCAAGTTCGTCACGATCCAGAATTTGCAGGCAAAGTGTTTCGTAATGTACTGACATAGAAAAGGTCAATCGATCCGCTAAAATTTTTTCAGATTCCAAAAAATCCGACAAAAAGACCACCATAGAACGACTTGGCAAAGTAGCTGAAAATTGTTCCCAAGCTCTTTCGTGACTATTTTTACCTTTGGCTTCCAGGGATGCAATTCCTTGAAGAACTCGATTTAAATGTGCTTTTCCGGAAGCTGGTCGAATCCATTGTTGCACTTCCTCTCCGTATGCGAAAAGTCCGACGCGATCTCCTTGTTTCTGACCCAAATAGGCAAAGCATGCACCGAGCATCGAGGCATACTTGAGTTTCGAGCAGGAAGCTCGGGAGCCCTGATAATCCATTGATCCACTGGCATCAATTACTATAAAAAGGTTAAAGTTTGTATCCTCCTGAAATGTCTTGGCCACTAATTCATTTCGTTTGGCATAAATTTTCCAGTCCAGAACCTTTAAATCCTCGCCTCTTTCATAAGGACGGTATTGAAAAAATTCATTGCCACGGCCCTGACGTAAACTCCGGTGAATCCCGGGAAGTGCACCATCCACAACTACTCTCGCCAAAAGTGAAAAATCCTCAACTTGGTTTAAGTACTCTGGGTCGAGCAGCGATTTTTCTGCTACTTGTGCCACAAATTATAAATTACGCAGAGACTGTCTCGAGCAAATGATCAATCACTTCATCGGAACCTATGCCCTCAGATTCAGCGTAAAAGCTTGGCAATACACGGTGGCGCAAGGCAGACTTGGCGATAGCCTTGACATCTTCCCTGGAGGCATTGGGCCGACCCGCCAATAGGGCACGGGCTTTTGCCGATAGAATTAATGCCTGTGCCCCTCTTGAACCAGCACCCCAGCGAACTCTCTTTTTAGTCCATTCGTCACAGGCATCGACTTCAGGACGGGAGGCGGCGGTTAACCCAACCGCGTAGGCAACAACTGACTCAGGTGCTGGTAGTTGTCGGGTCAACTGCTGAAGGGCAAGAATGTCTTTGCCCGCCAAGACCGGTTCAGGTTCCGCTCTTTCTACACCGGTCGTTTCACCAACCATTCTAATTTCGTCCTCCATCGATAGGTATTGAATGACCGGGTTGAGCAAAAAGCGGTCGAGCTGAGCTTCGGGCAAGGGATAAGTTCCCTCCAACTCGATTGGGTTTTGGGTGGCTAAAACAAAAAAAGGAGCATCCAAAGTACGGGTTTGTCCGGAAACCGTGACTTGTCTCTCTTCCATAGCCTCCAGTAACGAAGCCTGAGTCTTGGGCGGAGTCCGGTTGATTTCATCTGCAAGCACAACATTCGAAAAAATCGGACCTGGAGCAAATCGAAAACTTTTACGACCAGTTGATGGGTCCTCATCCATAATTTCCGAGCCCACCACATCCGCGGGCATAAGATCGGGGGTGAATTGGATTCTTTTAAAGTCAAGGGTCAGGCATTTTGCTAAGGTTTTCACAAGAAGGGTTTTGCCCAAGCCGGGAATTCCAGTAAGCAGGCAGTGCCCACGGGCGAGCAAGGATACTAGTAACTGCTCAATCACATCATCCTGACCGATTATTCCCTTGCGGATTTCTGCAAGCAATCCCTCACGCGTTTCTTTCAATCGCCCCAGGGCGTCTTCGGCTTCTTCCTGACTAGTCATAAGTTTAATTAGTTATGTATCACATTCCTTACTTGGGCAAACTTTGGTGGCACCATGCTTCATTCATTCGGACAAATCAAAAATACAGGCTGGTTGTAAGTCACACTTGTGCGGTGATAGCAAGCAAACGATCCCACTCTGCAATAAACTTTTCCAAATGAATTTTCCCTTGATCAATTTCCACCCTCAATAATTCACCTATCAACTCCTGTTCTCGCTGATACTCTTGTGAATTAAGGAGCCCGGAAAAATGAGCCACTCGGGCCCAGAGTAAATGAGTAGTAAATGCATCAAATTCATTATAAGCCACGATTTCATCCAATTTCCCGGCCAGCCACATCTCCGCCACAGAATCCCCACTCACCTCGATCTTGCCAGGAATCCCGCTTAGAGTAGCCGCTTGGTGCAAGGAGGGACGATCGCGGAACTGTCCCATGGCGTCGGCTAAGTCGAGGTTGTATTCCGAGTTCCTGGAATCGAAATAATCCACCCCTTCCCATGGCTTGGCGGGCCTCTCGGAAAATCCAAGTCCAGGTAATCCATTGACAATTGCCCGTTGCATGATGATTGGAACATCCGCTTGAGCGGAATTATAACCAACAAGTTGAGGCTTTCTTCTCCCTACTGATTTCATAAAACTATTCAGAATTACTTTCTCAGTTATTTTTTCCGGGTCTTTCGGATCGGTCGGTAAAGAGACTAGTTTCAGGGAAGCTCCGCCACCCGGAGTTCTCTCCCGTAAAATTCCCGCCAAGGAAACAATTCGGCAGAGAATGGTCTTGAGGTAGGGTTGAGAATCAGCGTGCTCTCCGGACTTACGGGCGTGGCTCCAAAGTGATTCAAAAGATGCCCGTGCCTTCTCTCCTGGCTGATCTGCCTGAGAAACGCCGTGCAGGATTTCTCCCGCTTTGGGATCAGGAATCCATTCGACATCAAAGGAAAAAACATTGTCGGCTAGAGTTTTAAGCATCTAATTTTATAATTTGGCAACTTGCTTGGTTCGCTGAGAAAGAAAATCCTCCGCATTTTCATACCCATCGGGAATCGTGAGGATTTCCGGATATTCATCATCCACGAGTAAAGTGTGTTCGAAATGTGCGGAAGGCATTCCATCGACTGCCATTGCAGTCCAGCCATCCTTGGCCATACGAATTTGAGAACTCCTCATATTTACCATGGGCTCGATGCAAATTGCCATACCCTTTCGGAATTTTGGCCCCGTGCCTGATTTTCCAAAATTTGGAATTTGAGGATCTTCATGAAGGGAGCGACCCACTCCATGACCGACAAAATTAGTGATCACCGCAAAACCGGAGGATTCAATATGGTCCTGCACCGCCTCGGAGACATCTCCCACCCGGTTTTTATGCAGGGCCTGACTAATTCCGGCGTAAAGAGATTCCTCGGTCACTTTTAGTAATTTCTCGATTTCCGGGCTCACTGTGCCCACAGCTATCGTTCGACAATTATCACCAATCATTCCGTCTTCCCTGATACAAACATCCACCGAAATGATATCGCCCTCTTTAAGTATGCGATTTTCTACTCCGATTCCATGGACTACCTCGTCGTTGACCGACAAACATGTAAAAGATGGAAAAATCCGATGTCCCGAACGATATCCCTTACACGCACTCTTGACTCCAAAGTCTTTCATTAATCCCCCCCCCTCTTCATCCAGTTCAAGGGTATTCATTCCAGGTTTCACCATCGAACATAACCGATCCAAAATCGTTGCGGCCGATCGACCTGCCCGGCGAAGTTTTTCTTTTTCCTTAAAGCTTTTACAAATCACCCCGCATTCATCCTCAAATTTTCATTTCGCTTCAACCCTAAAGCGCCAATTTCGCAAATTCATCTTCGATTATAGGCTTTTATAAGATTCATCATAAATGCTCCAATGAATAACTGAGCAAAATGATAAATCATCACCGGAAATATCCAAAGGAACGAATTATTCTCTGAATCAACCAGTAAAAGAAGAATTAAAGGCACCCCCATTGCGAGGGATTTCTGGGAAAGACAAAAAAAGATCGCTATGCGCTGTCCCACTGTTTGCTTCATCCAACCACTGAGAATCCACGAGGTCATCGATAAGAGTGCAAATGAAAGAATCATCGGAATCAACCAGTGCTGGATTTCCTGAAGACATTGCTCATGACCATATCGGCCCAAAGCTTTCCCCAAGGATAAATGAGCCAGCAATAGAATTCCAAGTAAGGGCAGGTTCTTCGCCCACCAAACTTCCCTATCGGGTGGCTTTTTATAAATTCTCGTTCTCGCCCAAAAACCTGCCATGCAAGGAAGCAGAACAAATAAAAATAGTTCGAAAAATCCCTCGAAAATAAAAAATCTTGTAGTTTCCACTGTCAAGGTTCCCGCTTGCGGAAGATTTGCACACACCAAAGGGAAAATAAGGAGTGCCAGAAAATTGGAAAGAGTCGCAATTCCCAGGGCAAATCCCTCGTCTCCACCTGCTCCTCTGGTGTAGACTACGGAAGTTGAAATCGTCGTGGGCAGACAAGCCAGGACCAGATAGTGAACCAAGTAATTAGATTCTATTATTCCTGTGGTCCAGAAAATCAAAACTAATCCAAGCGGGACAAGTGGTATCGCCAGTTGAATGGTTGCATGAGACCAAAGACTGGTGAATCCATTCTTTATTTTTACCGGGTCTAGGTTGTGGCCTTGAACGAGAAAAACTCCAACAATTATTAAATGAGTCAGCCAGTCCCCTTCCACAAACAAAGCATTTGGAAACATCCAAGCCGCCACGATGGCAAAAAGCAGGAGGAATAGAAAACCTAATCCATTTGGAAAAACTCGCATCCTTTCTTATCCTAATTTACAACTTTCAATTCTTGCACATATTTTACCGATCACCAAACGATAAAATTTTCTTCTGATCATGTCTTCGTCCATTTGTCTTGTTACTATCGATGCCGCCGGTACTTTAATTAGACCTTGGCCATCCGTTGGGGCGGTGTATGGAAAAACGGCTAGAAAATATGGACTTAATGTGGAGGATTCTGTGGTCGACTCGAAGTTTTACGAAACTTTTGGAACCGCACAAAAAAATAAAAAGATCACCCAGGGCGAAGAGAAGGACTTTTGGAGGTATGTAGTTCACGAAATTTTTCGTCCTTATTCCAGCGGCCCGGAATTAAATCCGATTTTTGAGGAACTTTGGGATATGTTTGCGCACGGAGATCATTGGCGGCTCGCAGATGGTGTCCAGTCTACCCTTCGGGAACTCAAAAAAAGAGGCTACCGACTGGCGGTTCTTTCAAACAACGATTCTCGTCTACGAAGTGTATTGGAGGATTTAAAGATCGATTCCCTCTTCGAGGAAATTTTCATCTCGGCAGAAATGGGATGTGAAAAACCGGACCCGGCAATTTTTCGAAAAGTTGAATCCCGGACTCAAACCAAGCCCCATGAAATCCTTCATCTTGGTGACAGTCATTCTCGGGATTTCGAAGGAGCCAAAAATGCCGGCTGGTCCGCTCTTTTATTTGGCCTTCCCAGACTGGAAGAGGAACAAATTACATCCTTTCCCCAATTACTTAATCTCCTCCCGTGATCCGACTCTCCCAGTCATTGCCAATTTCTTCCTTGGCCAATCTTCAGCTTTCCGAAGTTGCCGTATGTTCCTCCACGCCCGATGGAATGATTGCTTATTTCGATTTCAATAAGTCCTTGGTTTTAAGTTCCAAAAAATATTCTGAGGGCTTTAAAAGCTTGTCGCCCGGTCCGTCTGACTCAAAACTTTCCTTTTCTGGTTGGGTCGGATTTTTCGGCTACGAATTTCTTGCCGCCAATTATGGAATCCAACTTTGTGCCAAGCGGGACCTAGAAGTGCCCGACGGCTGGTTTGGGCGACCAGATTCAATAATCCGGTTTTTTCAGGACCACACAGAGATCGAGTCCACCAGTCCAATCCGGGAGAATGAATTATTCAAACTCTTGGAAGAATACGAGGATATTGATCCGTTTAATTCTTCGCTCTCCGCAAAATCGATTTCCTGCAACCTCAACTTCGAGGATTATGAAGACATTTTTGCCCGTGCTCGGGAAGCAATTCTTGATGGTGAGACCTACCAGATAAAAATTTCGCAACGGTATGAGGCAGAAGCAAAAATTGACCCCCTACTGGCCTTTTCAAAACTTCACCTTGCCAATCCTGCACCCGAGTCTTTTTTACTCACTACCGCAGATTTTTCTATCGTCAGTTGTTCCCCTGAAGTAGTAATCGACAAACGCGATGATCACATTTTGACTCGCCCGATTGGGGGAACTTACGAAAGAAAATCATCCCACTCCGAAAAATCAGTGATTGAAAGATTTTTGCAAGATCCCAAGGAAGTGGCTGAGCACAACATGCTGGTTGATTTAGAAAGGAACGACCTGGCCACTCTTTGCAAAACCGGAAGCGTCCAACTGGAAAGATTTCGGGAAGTGGAAACCTATGCTCATCTGCACCACCTCGTTTCCACGATATCAGGTAGATTACGAGCGGGAATTTCACTGAAAGAAATTCTTCAGGCAATGTTGCCTGGCGGCAGCATAACCGGGTGTCCAAAAGCACGGACAATTCACTGGATTGATCAACTTGAACCTTGTTTTCGAGGTCCATACACTGGCAGCTTCGGAACTCTTTCCGATAACGGAGACCTGCGGCTCAATTTAATTATCCGGGTAATGCTGGTCCTGAATGATCGATGTTACACCCAAGCGGGAGGTGGAATAGTGGTAGATTCGACCCCGGACTATGAATTTAATGAAAATCAATTGAAAGCACGGGCGTTGCTCGAACTTCTTCAATGATCTTACTCGTCGATCATCAGGATTCATTCACCAGGAACTTGGAACATTTACTTGCACGGTTCGACGAGGTCATAGTCTGCGACCGGTTACAGGTTGATTCTTCCTTGATCGAACGGTGTAACCTCGTCGTTCTTTCACCCGGCCCGGGTAAACCTCAGGATTACCCCGAAACAAGAGCCCTCTATTTTCAGTGCTTAGGAAATAAACCTATTCTTGGTATCTGCCTTGGGTTTCAACTCATGCTCGAAGCTGAGGGAGCAAAAATCATTCGACAGGCACAAGTGCTTCACGGCGTCGATACGGAAATAGAAGTAAATCCTGAGTCCGCCACCTACCAAGGACTTCCCCGAAACCTCAAGGTTGCCAGATACCACTCCCTTCAGGTCGATCCTCGGAGCCTCGATAATTTATCCCCCACACTCAAGGTCACTGCACACGACCCGATTCGCAAAGTTCCTCTGTCCTTTGAAGATAATTCAAGGGCACTCTTTGGCTTGCAGTTTCACCCGGAATCCTTTCTAACACAAAAAGGACATAGGTTAATCGAAAATATTCGCTGTGCATGCTTGGACGACATCGGGGAATCCCGTCGAACATCCTGACCCCTGGGGGCTCCATGGAGCATTCACTACGCTCAGAAAGTTGCCGGGCAAACAATTTCTTTTTCTCAACGAACACTTCAAACGTATTTCTCATTCCGCCTCTCAACTGGGGCTTCCCTGGATACCAGGCGAAGAAGAACTTCGAGCCCGACTGGATGAATTTATTAGTTCTACAGATCCACAAAGCGACCAACTTGTGAGAATCTGCCTTTTCGAGGAAATTCTTGGCCTCTCCGCACGGCCTGCCAATTCGGACGGCAATCCGGTCGAGGGCTGGTTGCTCAGTTACCGCAGGCCGGACCCTGCTATAAAATGCACCGCTGAGAAAAAACTCTATGGATGCTTAAGCGAACTCGAGGTTGAAAAAGAAGACTGGGTAATTCACGATCCGAAGGACAAAGACCTGCGCGAAACCGCCACCTCCAATTTAATTTTTGTTGAGGGAAACAATTTGTTGATCCCGGAAAAAAGAGTCCTCCTGGGGATCACTTTGCAAAAATTACTTCCCTTGCTGAGTTCGGAATTTTTTGTTCGGAGGGGCATTCCCGAGGATCAGAATATTTCTCAATTTGATGAAATTCTTCTCTGCGGAACAGGCCGTGGACTCGCACCGATGACTGCCCTCTCAGAACTTGGATGGACCTCCCGTGGAACTGAAATTTTTTTCCGCATCCGATCACTTTATGAAAATTTGATCCAGTCCCATTGTGCCTGAATATATTTTCAATGGATGCAAGCATGATTTGCATTACCCCGCGGTAATGGGAATCCTCAACCTTACTCCCGACTCGTTCAGCGATGGTGGTCAATTCGTGGACCCTGAAAATGCCCTCGAACATGCTCTAAAAATGAACCGGCAAGGTGCGCAAATTATCGATATCGGAGCCGAAAGTACCCGACCGGGGAGCAAACCAGTCAGTGAGCAGGAAGAATTAAGCAGGGTCCTGCCGGTACTCGAAAAATTGCCCAGAGATAAGTTTCTTATTTCCCTGGACACAACCAAACCAGCGGTCGCCCAAGCAGGGTTACAAGCCGGGGTACATATTATCAACGATGTTTCCGGCGGGGCACCCGAGCTCCTTGGACTGGCTCATCGTTATGGGGCAGGATTCGTAGTGATGCATCGCCAAGGCAATCCTGAAGAAATGCAGGAACACCCGCACTACGAAAATGTGGTGAGGGAAGTGAGTAGTTTCTTTAGGGAACTTAAGGACGACTTGACCAAACTTCAGCTTCCCCGAATTTGGATCGATCCAGGCATCGGATTTGGTAAAACTCTGGAGCACAACCTGGAATTAATGCGGTCCATCGATTCTTTCCTCGATCCTTCCTGGGGTGTTCTTCTTGGCTCCTCGAGGAAGTCCTGGATTGATCGTCTTTGTGTTGCCCCTGATCCCCGTGAACGTCTGGGTGGATCAATTGCTTCAGCAATCGACGGAGCCTCAAAAGGGGTTGAAATCATCCGGGTACATGATGTGCAAGTTACCGTTCAGGCTCTGAAAGTAGCAATGGAACTCGCTTCGTACGAACAAAGCTCCTAAGTATGTTTCGTCATGGGAAAAATTAATCTGGAAGGAATCGAAGTCATGGTCCGTATCGGGCTTCTCGAAGAAGAACTCTATACGCCTCAGGACTTATTCGTCTCCTTGGAACTGGAATACGACTTCGGGCCCCTCGCTCAGACCGATGAGATCGAGGATGGTCTGGATTACCGCGACCTAGTATACCGGGTGCGTGAATTTTCCAAATCATACGATGGAAAAAGCCTCGAACGTTATGCTCACATGTTGGCCGCAGATTTAAAATCCCACTTCTCCGCAAGCAGTGTTAGTCTGACCGTGGACAAACCACGATATGTCAAAAAGTTAGGCCTTCGCAAAATTCAAGTTAAAGTTGAACTCTAACGCCTACCTTGGGCTCGGGGGAAACCTCGGCGATCCAATCATGACTTTTCAGGCCGCTCTTTCCCTGATCGCTCGCTTTGCGTCCGTGGTATCGGTTTCTCGTCTCTTCCATTCTGCTCCTTTTGGCTACACCAAACAAGCTCCTTTCGTCAATGCGGCCGCTCACCTGACCACCGATCTGACTCCCCTTGAACTACTCGATCACCTCCAATATGTAGAAGGTGCCCTCGGGAAGGAAGTAGTTCGTGAAAACGGCCCCCGGATTATCGACCTGGATCTTCTACTTTTCAACGACCTCGTCCTTGAATCCGACAGGCTAACCCTCCCACACCCGGAAATTTTACAAAGAGACTTCGTTCTGCTTCCCCTTGAAGAAATCGCCCCCGGCCTATCCAATCGGGCTTGGGGCTCACAGACTCTAAAATCAGCAATTGGAAGGCTTCCAAAAAGATTCGTGGAGAAAGAACCTGTGGAATGGAATTACCGAATCTAAATCGATTGGGTGGATCCTGAAATTTCGTCCATTCGATAGCCAAATCCATTACCCTGAACAGTCGAAAGATCAAGTTCCCCCCCTTTTCGGGAATAAAGCCCGGGGTGTACTTTGGCCTCGCGGGCCGATGCCTCCGGATAAAATTGCATCGCATTGCTCTCCACTCCCATAATTGTTCCGGCATATGCTCCCAGTAATACATGGGGAATTTGGGCAAGCATTGGATTGGTTAAATCCTGCACCATCAAGTCCATCCCATGAGCCTTTGCCCAGCACAGAGAAAGCAATGCCCCCGTCTGCGTCTTGCAAGTCTTCAAAGCAACCCCGGTCCACCCAAGCTCCAGGCCTTGTTGTACGTGCTGCCAGTCATGGGCACTTTCGTCCATAAAGAGCGGTTTGCGCTCCGAGACTGAATGCACTTGGATTTGATGTTTTTCTAAGTCGTAGGGAAAGGGCTGCTCGATATACAAAATTCGACGGTAGATCCCTGCTTCTTCAAGTTCAAGTTGGTCGAGAATACTCAGGACATAAGCGGGATCAGAGACAGTACAATTGAAATCGGCGGTGAGATGCTCAACTTCGAGTTCCATGGAAAGTTGACCTACCTTGACCAAGCGGTCCAAGTCCCAGTCCCAATCGTTTCCGCGCAATTTGATTTTCAGGCAATTGAGACCATCTCGTTCTATCCATTCCCGCAAGTGAACTGGATACCCATCGTCGGGCTCGTCTCCCGAGAGTTCATTCTCATTGAGTGGATCCAGTCCACCCACTAAATGCCAAACCGGGATTCGACGCGGTGGATCAAGGACTAAAAAATCACTCGGGTAGCGGTTCGAAAAAGAAACTCCTGAGTTCCCTGCTGGCCTCAAAAAGGAGGAAAGATCGGAAGACAGAAATTCTCGCCCATACGTCTCATAAGTAGGAACTTGATTGACTACTCCATAGGCATCGTGAATCGCAAGGTCAAAGGCGGAGGCACAGACCAGTGCCGCCAACCAGGGCATCGGTTCCTCACCATACTTGTCAGCTCGGTTTCTTTCGGCAAGTGCCTGGGGCAAGTCTTCCATGACCATGCGATTGCCGAGTTCCAGGCAATGTCCCCATTCCTCTAAAAATTCCCAGCGCTTCGATAAAAGTTCACAAAATTCAAGCATGGCCTGATGGCGGATTGAATACGAAATCCTTGAAGGCCAGACCCACTGAACACTGAGCGGAGTTTCCCCCCATCCATGGGCAACTGTGCCCTGTTGATTGATTACTTCGACACGGATCCGGACACAAGTCACCGAAGACAAGACCTCATTTCCGAACTTCAAGGGCATCCTTGTTTGCACAGGAAGATAGTGAACGGAAAATCGATTGATTCGAATATCGGTGCTTCGCTTCATTATAAAGTAAGCAGAGCAAAATGATGAATTCGTCAAATCAGAACAATTTCTTAATTCCCTTTCTGCAAGTAGAAGACTGTAAAAAACAAATATTGTATTCTCCTTGGATTCAGTCATCACCCATATGTGACTGAAATCAACTGGGTTCTTATTTTAGCGGTTCTACTCTTTTTCGCTGTGATCAGGTTCTTCGAGAAGCCAGTTGTTGATTTCATACTTAAACACGCGGCTCATAAAATTCTCGCCCTCGCGTTTCTCATTGTCATTGGAATCACAATCTTCATCGAAGGCCTCGGAAAAGAAGTTCGAAAAACACAGATTTATGTGCCTATGGGATTTGCCATGGCGATTCAGGTTTTGCAAATGCGACATCGCCCCCACATCGGCAAGGTCACGAAAAAGAATCCTAATTCAGTGAAAGCCCAAAGTCCGTAAATAAATCGCTCGTGGGTTCTTGGCTTGCTCTTTGGCCATCTGCAATTCAGTAATTTTATGCTTAATGTATTTGCCCGCTCTCATCATGACAGCTTTCTTTTCGTGTAATCTTCTGGCTCACGCATTTGAAAAGAGAAATTTGACTCTTCGGGGGTCCTTGCAAAATTCTAGGCTTGTATTTGAAAACAAGAGAAAGGGCCGGGTTGCATTCATTGGAGGTTCGATCACAGAGATGAATGGATATCGCCCAATGATGATTGAATTCTTCAAGGAAAAGTTTCCCCAAACTGAATTCGAATTTATCAACGCGGGAATATCTTCGACCTGCTCCACCACCGGGGCTTTTCGTTTGGAACGGGACATTCTCTCCCACGGACCAATTGATTTATTATTTTTAGAATTCGCAGTCAATGACGACCAGGATGCCCGCCACTCCCCTGAGGCCTGTGTCCGTGGATTCGAAGGTATTGTTCGAAATTTCAGGTCCCGGTTTCCTCTGGGTGATCTTGTTGTCACTTATTTCGTAAACCCCGATATGCTGGCTCAATTACAAAACGGCGAAATTCCGGTTTCCATGGATTCTCATGAAACAATTCTAAAAAAATATCAAGTTTCCCGTATCCATCTCGCCCGTGAATTGGCCACTCAAATCCAAGCGGGTTCCATGAGTTGGGAAACTTTCGGAGGTACCCATCCCAAGCCAGCGGGAAATCGACTCTGCACCCAAATGCATCAAGAATTATTTGAATCCGCCTGGAATTCCCCCCGGCCGCTTTCTCCTCAGCCTCATTCGATGCCCATAAAACCGGTCGATCCACAAAGTTTTTTCCGGGGACGCTTTTTTTCCCCGGAAAATATTCAACTTCAAAAAGGATGGGAATTTTCCGAGCCCAACTGGGAGGAACTTAAGGGCAAGAAACGATCCCGCTACCTCGACCTTCCCCTTCTCCATGCAAATGCCCCTGCTGATCCGCTGTGCTTTTCTTTTGAGGGACAAGCGGTGGGTGCATTTTTACTCGCGGGTCCGGATGCCGGAATTATTGAATTTGAAATCGATGGTGGAACCAAGGGAGAAGTAAATCTCTTCCATCACTACAGCAAAAATCTCCACTACCCGCGAAGTGTAATTTTTTCCTACGACTTGCCCCCCGGTCCACATCGGATATCACTACAACCAAAAGTATCCGAACAGGGAGGCACCGCAGTTCGAATTCTTGAATTCTGTATTAATTAAACAATGAATCCACACCCATTCTTAAACCCTGAGCAAAACCCAAACTGGTCGGAGTTAACTCCCGACAAAGTAAGAACCGATCTTACCCTCGCCTTAGAGCAGGCGGAAAAAAACCTCGAAAAGATAAGAAATTTATCTCCCGGCGAATCAAACTTCGAAAACACCGTGAAAGGACTGGAAAGAGCAAATTACAAGCTCAACCAAGCATGGGGGCTGGTGGTTCATTTGGACAGCGTGTGCAATTCAGAGGAGTTGCGCACCGCACACAATGATATGTTACCCGCGGTGAGCGCCTTTGAAGCAAAAATTTCCTTGGATCCTAAACTCTGGAAAACAATTCAGAACTATGCCGAGTCCGCGGAAGCACAATCACTCTCCGCCATCGACCGAAGATTATTGGAGGAGATGATCAAGGACTTTCAGGACGCCGGTTCTGATTTACCGGTTGAAAAAAGAGACAGATTGGAGAAAATCTCCAGTGAATTAGCCAAGGTCACTCAAACCTTTTCCGAGCATGTTTTGGACGGAACCAATGCCTGGCATCTTACGGTTCGAGAAGAAGGAAAATTGAAGGGTTTACCGGACAACGCAAAAGCTGCCGCCCGGCAAACCGCCCTCGAAAAATTAGGCGAAGTGGAAGGAAAGAATGCATGGGTGTTTACTCTTCAAGCTCCATCGATGTTACCCGTCTTACAGTACCTTGAAGACGATGGAATACGTCGGGAAGTTTGGTCGGCGAGTAATGACCTTTGCCTCAATGACCCCCATGCTAATGAGCCTTTGATTCATGAAATTCTTAAACTTCGTCAGGAAAAAGCTGAAATCCTTGGGAAATCCGATTTTGCAGAAGTGTTGTTGGCAAGAAGAATGGCAGGCTCGGGAGAGAAAGCGGAGAGTTTTGTGGACGACCTCATGAGTAAAGCGGAACCATTCTTCAAAAAAGAAAACCAGGAGCTTGAAAATTTCAAAGCCGAAAAAACCGGCCAGCCCCTTGATTTACTGGAGCCATGGGAGGTGGGTCTGTGGAGTGAAAAATTAAAGAAGGAAAGGTATGATTTCGATGAGGAGGATTTGCGTCCCTATTTTCCAATTCAAATGGTTCTGAGTGGAATGTTTCAACTTGTTTCCCGAATCTTCGGCCTGCGGATTGAGGAGCGATCCACTGTATTTGACGGTGCCGTCAATCGGATCGAGGGGATTGAAACGGAACCGGTTTCAGTCTGGCATCCCGAAGTCCGGTTTTACGACTTGTTTGATGATTCCAGCAACCACTTACTTGGTTCATTTTATGCAGACTGGCACCCGCGAACCAGCAAGCGTGGTGGTGCCTGGATGAATTTTTTAAAGACTGCGGAACCGGAAGGTGAAAACCCACGCGGTCCACACTTGGGATTAATTTGCGGGAACCTGACCGCTCCCACCCCAGAAAAACCCGCCCTTCTTACCCACTACGAGGTGGAAACAATTTTTCATGAATTCGGTCACCTGCTCCATCACTTGTGTGGAGAAGTTCAGCACCGTAGCCTCAATGGCGTAAATGTTTCATGGGATTTTGTGGAACTTCCCTCACAAATCATGGAAAACTGGTGCTGGGAAAGAGAGAGCTTGGATCTATTTGCGAGGCACCATGAAACAGGTGATACTATTCCCGATGACCTTTTTCAAAAAATGCTAAAGGCTAGAAATTTCTTTCAAGGAAATACCACGATGAGACAAATGGCGTTTTCCAAACTCGATCTTTTTCTTCACCGAACCTGGGCCAAAGGAGACAGCGGAGCATTGGAGTCCTCCCTGCAAAAAGAATTGGAAAATTTCCTTCCCCAACGTAAATCCCCCGCCCGTACCATCGTCCTGCGATTCAGTCATTTATTCAGCAGTCCGGTCGGGTATGCATCAGCCTATTATTCCTATAAATGGGCGGAAGTTCTGGATGCCGATGCATTCACTCGTTTTCAAAAGGAAGGTGTGATGAACCAGGAAACCGGAAAAGATTTTCGTGAACAAATTCTTAGCAAAGGCCACTCCCTCCCTCCTGAGGAGCTCTATCGAAATTTCATGGGCCGAGAACCCGAGGTTGAAGCACTGCTTACACGAAGCGGACTCGCTTAATTAAGATGTCAACCAAACCACAAGTTCTCGCATGGATAACCTGCGATTCCGTTTACCACGATCCGGCCACCGGCAAGCACACATTACTGGGAATTTTTTCGAACCTGCGGGCAAAAGAATTTCCCGTGGTTCATCCGCGAATGATTTGGTTTCTTTCCTTTTCTGACCTTACCCAAGGAAAACATCGATTAAAGATTTCAATTGGAATTCCAATGTCCGAAGAAAATCCTCGTAAGATTATTGAGCGGGAATTTGACTCTCCCGGTCCGCAGCATCGAATTAATTTAATTAACGACATACACAATTTGAAATTTGAAGCCCCCGGAAACTACTCGATTTTAATTGAGATCGACAACCAACTCCTGCTCGCCAGTACTTTTCCGATCAACTTGTATGAATAGATAGTAATGAATTTTTATCTCCTCCTGGCCATCCTCAGTGGATGTGCTTGTGGTCAAGTTAAAGTTCCTGAATCCGCTTCCTCAAAATCACAACCCGTTAAATTCCCTGATCCTTTTACCCAAAAAGTGGAAGGATGGACCATTGAATTCGGTCCCGAGTTCAAGAATTCCAGGAATCGGAGTCTTTTTCAAAAGACCAAGAAAGCACTCGCTAATCACCTCCAAAGAATCGTCTATCTCCTCCCTCCTGTAAAATCAAAGGAGTTGAAAAATTTGATCATCCGAATCGACCAGCAGCATAAATTAAACAATATGCAGTACCATCCCAGTCGGGACTGGCTTGCACAAAATGGACACGATCCGAGGCTCGAAAAAAGAGTCCATATCCCCCGGGCGGAACAATTAATCGATCCGGCCACCTGGCGCAAACATCCCTATGTCATCCTGCATGAACTTGCGCATTCCTACCACGATCAGGTCCTGGGCTTTGAAAACCAAGAGCTTATTCAGGCCTTTCAGAGGGCGGAGAAAGCGGGCCTGTATGAACGTGTTCTTCTCTTCCAGGGTGGAATGACGAGGCATTACGCCAGAACCAACCATAAGGAATTCTTTGCTGAAATGACCGAGAGTTATGTTGGGATGAATGATTTTTTCCCATTCGTGCGGGCCGAGCTCAAGGAGTACGATCCCGAAACATTTACCCTAATGAAAAAGATCTGGGGTAAATTATGATCTCATAAAAGATATTCTTCCTAAATTTACCTCGATGTATCTTGAACCAGCCTTTTTTTCCCGTTAGACATTTACTCTTATGGCAGATCGCATCGCATCCGACACATCCGACTCCGCTCCTCTTTTAGTGGTGGGCTCGGTCGCATTTGACAACGTCATCACTCCATTCGGAGAGAAAGAACACATTCTCGGAGGAGCTGCTTCTTACTGCTCCTTTGCCGCGAGTTATTACACTCAAGTCAGAATGGTTGGGGTGATTGGAAATGATTTCGGTGAGGAACATCTCAATCGTTTACGGTCCCGGGACATTGATCTTGAAGGAGTCCAGCGTGATGAATCAGGACCGACTTTTTTTTGGAAAGGAAAATACCACGAAAATTTCAATCGCCGTGACACCCTGGACATTCAATTGAATGTGTTTGAAAATTTCCGTCCCGACCTTCCGGAATCCTACAAGGATTCAGAATTTGTCCTGCTTGGGAATATTCATCCCGCCCTGCAGATGCATGTCCTTGATCAACTTCCGGGAAATCCCTTCGTTTTGGCCGACACCATTGATTTATGGATCGAGGTCGAACGGGACGCTCTGCTCGCATTAATTAAAAAAGTCAGTCTCTTTGTAATCAACGACACGGAAGCGGAAGAATTAACCGGAGAATCAAACGTCATTTTGGCGGGGAAAAAACTACGGGAAATGGGACCGGAATCAGTAATCGTTAAAAAAGGAGAACATGGAGCCATTCTTTTCCACGAGGATGGAATGTTCGCCATTCCTGCTTTCCCGGTGACTGATCTTCGGGATCCGACCGGGGCGGGGGATTCTTTTGCCGGGGCCCTGATTGGCCGACTTGCCTCGCGCAACCGCTATGATTTTTCAGCCATCAAGGAAGCCATGATCTATGCTACCTGTACCGCCAGTCTGACCGTGGAAGCCTTTGGGTGTGACCGCTTGGAATCCGCCGGCTCGGCCACGATTAAGGAACGGGCAAAAAGTCTGCTTGGATTGATCTCTCCCAATTAAACCTGCTTTCATTTTCATTCCGAATTTTTCAATTTTATGAATATTCGGATTCCAGCGGTCTATTCAGCCGTACTTCTTGCTGTGTTATTTTCTCAACCAAGTTGCACCACTGACGAATATCCTCAATCCTCCGAAATTTCCTCCATGTCAGATTCAAATTCTTACACTAAGAAAGAGAACAAACACGGCACCCGATTGCCTCCGCCTACTGATGATATAATTGCCCAGTTGCCCGAGGATGGGGGAAAAGAATTTAATCGTCTGGTCTTTGAAAGCAGTCCCTATTTATTGCAGCATTCCCGAAATCCAATCAATTGGTACCCCTGGGGAGAGGAAGCATTTGCACGGGCAAAAAAAGAGGACAAACCAATTTTTTTATCCATTGGATATACCACCTGCCACTGGTGTCATGTTATGGAGCATGAATCTTTTGAAGATCATGAAGTTGCAGGTCTGATAAACGAAGAATACATCTGTGTAAAAGTCGACCGGGAAGAGAGACCGGATGTCGATCATGTTTATATGTCCGTCACCCAGATGATGACTGGTCGGGGGGGATGGCCCATGACTGTTATCATGTCCCCTGAAAAAGTTCCTTTTTTTGCCGGCACTTATTTCCCAAAGTCCTCAATGATTGATTTACTTCCGCATTTTGCAAGGGTCTGGAAAGAACAGCGCGGCAAAGCACGGGAAGTCGGACAGGCAATTGTGAAAAGTTTGCAGGAAATGCAACAAGGGCTTGCCGGAGGTGATTTAAACGCCACTCATCTCGATGCCTGCTTCCTGGCAATGCAAAGAAATTTCGAGCCCAAATACGGTGGATTTGGAAAAAGTCCAAAATTCCCAACCTGTCACAGTCTAAGCTTTCTACTTCGCTACTACCAGCGGTCAAATAATCAGGCGGCTCTTGAAATGGTCGAGAAAACCTTGCGAGAAATTAGACTGGGTGGAATCTACGACCAGGTAGGATTTGGCATTCACCGGTACTCCACTGATTCCAAATGGCTGGTCCCTCATTTTGAAAAAATGTTGTACGACCAAGCCCTTTTTGTAATTGCCAACCTCGAATGCTTTCAAGTGACCGGAAATCAATTCTACCTCGATTCATGCCGGGATACATTAGCCTATGTCGCTCGTGACCTCACCTCGGAAGAAGGCGGCTTTTATTCGGCTGAAGACGCGGACAGTGAAGGAGAGGAAGGCAAATTCTATGTTTGGTCGCTGGCGGAGTTAAGGGACGCACTGGGCCAAGGAGACGCCGACTTGTTTGCTGAAATTTTTCAGTTTGAAAAGTCGGGGAATTATTTGGATGAAGTAACCCATAAAAAGACTGGCTCCAATATTCCCCACTTGAGGTTCACCATTCAAGAAATTTCCCTGCAGAAACAAATGTCTACCGTTTCCCTAAATGAACGAATGGAAAAAATCCGCACCCGCTTATTCAAATTCCGCAAAACTAGAATCCATCCCCAGAAGGACGATAAAGTACTCACTGATTGGAATGGCTTGATGATTTCCGCTTTTTCCCGCTCGGCTCGTGTGTTGGACGATAACAAACTTTTATTGGCTGCAAAAAAAGCCGCCGATTTCTGCCTCCGTACTTTAAAAGTCGAAGAAGGACGCCTTTTGAAAAGATGGCGCCGGGGAAAATCCGGATTAC
>MDTC01085795.1_pt1 | contig 23849 bp, 4 predicted proteins | sample 811181 | NCBI WGS metagenome assembly MDTC01 (sample SAMN05326644, study PRJNA326480) | marine metagenome | isolation source: seawater | place: Pacific Ocean: North | collected 2011 | reverse complement strand
CTGAATTAATTACAAAATTCGATACATATACAGCCATCTATTTAACAATACTATATTATTTACTATTTATGACTAAGTTAATCCCCTCCTTCAATTCTTTTAAGGCATCTTTGATATCTTGTATATCATTCTTCATCTGATCAATTTCATTTTTCTTCATTTCTGATGCCTTTACACTACGAACATAATTATCATAGGCAACATCATCACAGTTTACAATTGCACCCGTATTCTCATCACGATAAAGATTTTTATGTCCTTCAACTTTAATCATCTGACAGCGATAGTTCTTAAATCCTTAAATCTAGGAGGTCTTGCCTGATTTGTACCAGACATCACAATTTTAATTATATATCCTGTAAATTCAGGTAGATTTTCTGCAGTAAATTGATATTCTAAAAATTCATTATCTAAACTTGCAGGTACGAATACATCAGGTCTTCCATCATTTTTTGAAGGATCACGAACTAATCTTCCAATTTCATCTTCCCTTGTGTTTAATATGTTATTGTAACCAGGAAATAGTTCAAATTTAACTTCACCACCATCATCAGGTTTTTGTAATGCATACAATACCCTGAAGTCAGCACTCTCATCTCTGTAAGCAGAGATAAGAACTTTTAATGAAGTTGCAGGTTTAACTAATTCAATCACTCTTGACATGTATGATGCTGAGTGTGGATCATTTGCGATGTTGTCAACTCTTGGATCAATTGAATAGTCCTCTGCTCCAACTGGATTATTCAAACGATGATTAATCAATTCAACAAATGCAGTATCTGTTCTAATAATAGGTGATAATGCGGAAGAATCAGTTTTATTTAATGTAAGATTAACTGTTAATGATTTATTTCTTGGTAAATTATTAAGATAAGCAGTTTCATTTACTTTTGAAGCAACTAAACGAGGAGTTGAAAACTCATTATATTCATTAATTTCAACTGTTTCAAAACCTTGATCGATAAAGGAAACTTCAGAACCACCAACACTTGTACCAGACACAGTTCTAATTGATGCAGTTGTATTAGTATCAGAACCAGGATTTAATATATTGAATGTTGGGACAGCAGCACCAAACATGATATTAGTTGATGAGTGAACATTATCACCGCCAACAAATCTCTTTTCTTTAAATGATAATGCAGGTGCAGATCCTATTCCAGCACTTACACTTGCCACATCTGCACTTCTATCAAGTCCATTAGCACTACTATCAAAATTAATATTATACGAATCAATATCAATACCTGATGCATTTATATTTTTCTCTATACCATTGATTCTTCTTAATGAAATTCCACTAATTTCATATTTTTGCAATTCAACAGCGTTTACTTGACCATGAGGTTGAGCGATTGTATTGTCGATACCTCTTCCAAGATTATTAAGTGTAGTTGCACCCACTTGGTTGTAAGAAATAATCTCATCACCAATTTTTATATAACCTGGATTTTGAGCTCCAACAGGAATTCCTTCAAAGACTGAAAAACCAGTGGTTGAACCAACGGATAACTGAGTATCTGTTGCTGATATTGCTCCTACTAAATTAGTAGTTTCAGTATCTGGAGAAACACTCTTCAAGATTGATTTATTAACACTGGAGTATCCACCATGCTCAAAATCTTGAATTGTTAATGTCTGACCATCATGTGGCGCACCATCAGCACTGTAACTCAATATCTTGTATGTTGTTAAACCAACAGTTCCATTTGCATTAGTGCTATCATTATATCTTAATTGTTGATTAACTGAGTTTGTCCAAGAACTATCTTGACCTTGTATGTCTGTTAGGTATAGTGTATCTGTGCTGCAAATATTAGATATTTCAAGTTGAGCACCTGAACCTGTTGATTTATCTGCTGTTGATGTTACGAGACCTACAATGTCCCCTATTTTGTATCCTTTACCTAATCCAACTTGAGTAATCGTTAATATACTACCATCACCATTTACAGAATTAATATTTACTTTTAATCCAGTACCTTGACCAATTATATTGTAAGTTTCAACATCAGTTGAACCGTTTGCTTTATAATTAAGTCCACCTCTTGCTACACCAACACCACTTATCTCCCCTCCGAGACCCTCAATCACAGCTGTATTACGTATCTTATCGTGAGCATGAATTTTTCTTCCCACAACTAATTTACTGAATATGCTTGAGTCAGTATCGTTGAAATGATTAACTACAACTCTACCTTTCTTTGGTAGTGTAACGATTGGATTACTTAATAATCTTGGAACTTCAACACTATTTTCATCAGGTGTTGCGTTATCAGGGGTGATAATATCTGGGTTATAGAAAACTGCAGTTCCTGAATTAGATGTAAAGTTTGCCTTATACAATTTAAACTTCATATCCTGATACTGGTTTTCAGTCCAGAGTGATCCATTTTGAGATTTAAATAATGCACCCATTGCATACTGCGTAGAGTATGTGGTCTGTTCTGCAGTTGGTAAATTCTGAGTGTTTACAGTGGGTTCATTCATAATCGCTGTCCACACTTCATAATCCATACTCTTATCAGACACTAATACTAATGCATATTCAGTTCCGGGTGGTAACCATATTGGTTCTGGGAACGTTACTTTTGTACCTACAGATGCATCTGTGGATGTATTATTTTTAAGTAAAATGTTATTACCATTATCATCTGTACCAACCACTGAATCTGGGAAAAGAACAACAGGTGTACCAATAACTCTACGAGTTGGTATACCTAATTCTGTAGTCCTTATCTGGAATGTAATCGGTGCTGTTTTTTGATCACACTTTGCAAAAAATACTTCGATTGCAGTTAAAAATGCACCATCTATATCATCGTTTGTATCAATATCAGAAGGTGCTTCAATGTTTCCACCAACAACAAATGTTTGTGCAAGAGGGTCATAGAATTCTGTTGTAATTGTATCAACATTAATTGTGTTTACAGAGAATCCAATATTTGTACTTAGATTTACATTATTAACAATATTTGTGGTATTAACTTCATTTTGCCATCTCTCAACAGTACCATTTGAGATATAGTTTATTTCTGCAAAAGAAACATCACTGCTACCTGGTAGACCAGGATCATTATTTGGATCAGATGATAATCTAAATGTTTTTGTTCCAGTTTCAACTTTTACACTTGGTCCTGGTGGTGTTGAATTAGGATCTCTTAGGAAGAATGTTCCAAGAACGTCTCCTATTGAATCTGAAATGAGTTTTACATCTTTAACATACGCAACTGCACCACTTTCTTGTCCAACAAGTTTCATATCCTTTGTAACATATCCAAAGTAAGTTCCCTCTGCCTCCTCTGCCATCGCCTCAGTGTCTACATTTAACACAGATGATGTTTGACTATAAAGAGTTGGTAATGCCTCTGCTGTGCCCCCTGCAGGTGTGGATATGTAAGGATTAAATGAATATGTAGTGCGAGGACTATCAAATTTACCTCTCTTATGGTTTGGTTGAGCAAGTCTAAATCTTACTCTTGTTTTATTTCCAACTGAACCAACAACTGTTTCACCAATTGTGAACACACCATCTGATCCGTCCACACCACTTGAGTTTTTAATTTCAATTAATTTTGGAACTAAATCAATACCTCTCTTATTATCTAAGAAATGATAGTAGCGAGTTTTTGGTTTTAAGTTTGATGCAACAAATTCTGTATTTCTTGATCTCATAAATGAGTCACGATCAGATGAAATTAAGACGTTTCTAATTGATACATCTGTGGTTGTAAATGTAGATCTAGTTGTTTGATTTATATTTTCATTTCTTTGACCTCCAACATTAACCTGTGAACTTGTTTGTGTTGAACCTGCAAGAGAAGCATTTGCTTGTCTTCTTCTTCGATTTGTACGATTAATTTCAGCAAAATTGAACTCACTTAAATCTATGTTATTGTTTAAATTTACTTCGTTATTGCGAGTGCTTGTTATGTTGCGATCTTCTAATTGAACTGTCCTTGTCCAAATATCAGTCGTAGGATCTAATACAAGATTACCAGTATAAACAACAACATGAAATGGATTAACATTTTCAACAGTCGTCGCAAATGTTTGTTCTAACCAACCAACTTCATCATACTTCAAAGTAATTGCTCTTCCTGTTTTCTGAAGATTTGAATCAATCAATGGGAAGTTTTCAGATTTATTATTTAAATCTGCTGGTGCCAAATCAAGTTTAATGGCGTTTCTTGACCTAACTGGAACCAATTCATTTGTATTTGGATTTATCTCAGCAGAGGTAAATTCCCTTGTCATGAAATTGGTTGTTTTGAAATCATCTACAAAGAAACCAGACTTAAATCGATTACGACCCTCTGAATCCTGAATCTGAAGTGTCTTTGTATCTAATTCAAGAAGAGTTAGTGATGTAGTAGTTTCTAAATTTTTAACTCGATTATCAATTCCACCAATATCTCTCATTGTATATCTACGATTATCAATTAATTTAAATATTGCATCCTGTGGATTATAAAGATATGCTGGATATGAAATTTGAGCAATTTCTAGTAAACCTTCACTCTTTTGTGGAGGTTTTGGATATCTTGCAGGAACACCCTTTTGAACGATAAATTCTTCCTTTGTATTTAAATACAACTTATCAATTCTAGGTAAGTAATATTCATAATCTAAAAGAGAACCCTCATTCGGTTTTAAGAAGATATTTGATGCACCAGTAAATGTTCTTGCAGTAAAATCAAATGGTGATTTTGTATCAACAGTAAAGTCAGCAACTCTAGGTCTAAAATCTAAAGTGTCTGATGCTCTAAAATTCCCATCAATAGTAGGTATATCTGTTGCATATCTTTCATCATCGTAACTTAATACTGTAAATACATCTCCAGTATCACCTGATGGCACTGTATAATGATCAAATATAACTAAAAGTGGTCTGGTTGGTTCTGCAACATCTTGGTTTCTTACAATACTAGAGTAATCGTAAAATTCTTTATTCTGTCCTTTGTCGAGTTTGTAAGAACTTGTCAAATCCTTTTTGATACCTAGAGTTATTGTTTGGACTGGTGCTTCAATATTTGATTCATCAAAAGTCACCACTTCCCCAGTAGTGAGTATTGAATCATTTAGATATACAACTTCAATACTATTTGCGTCACCACCTGCACTTGTAGAAATGACTCTTGCAATTGCATTTGAATCGGAACCAATAATATTTTCACCAACTACACAATTTTCAGAAACTGCGATAGAAGCACTAAATGTCAATTTATCTAATGTAGGAGTTGCTCCATCTACAGATTCATATACTGCAATTAATTTGGCAGCATCAGGGCGATTTAATGATATTCTCTCATCTTGAACTCTTAAACCAAAAAACTTATTGTAAACTAATCCATCAGCAAGTTCCGATGTTCCACCACCAAGTGCTGTTGAACCAGAAGCTGGATATTTTGACTTAGCAACTACTAGTTTTGTGCTTCGATTATAAGTTTTTATTTTACTATCAACTTTACTTTTCTGAACAGTTGTATTAACAACAATACCAGGACTACTAGTAACCTGCTGTGGGTTGTTCATTGTAATTGTGATTTCATTCGCCGCCGAAAATCTAAAATTACTATTAGATATCGCAGTTGAAATACCAGAAGGAAAATGAACTGAATATCTGTCTTCATCAAACGCTGAAAATCCAACATCAGTAAGTCCTGATAACTGAGTTGTATCAAATTTTAATAATCCAGCAGTATCTGTTTCCTCACCAGTTATTTGTCTACTAATTAATAAATTAGAAGCATCCAAATCCACTGAAGCAATATTACTATCAGGTAATGGTGCAAATAGACCAGTCTCATTTGTGCGAATATCAGGTATACCTAAAAATCCTTTTACTCCAATTCCATGTAATGGTAAATCTGGGTTAAACGTATTTGTAACTCCAAGACCAACTCCAGTAATTGCACTTAATGTAACTTCTGTAGATCCAGAACCGACAGCACTAACTCTATTAAATACGTCATGAATTTTTTCAGGATCATTGTAAATGATTATGTCATTAGGTTTTAATCCAAGAAAACCACCATTCACATTTACTGCAGTCGTTAATCCACTACGACCAACTAGCATATCAACTGTTCCATTTGGTAGAGGTGCCTTTCGAAGAACAGTTCTTGCCTGAAAGTTAAGAGCGTCTCCTCCACCAGAGTTTAAATTAACGGTACCACTTATCCCTCCACCTTGTCTAACAGATTTAATATCATTAATACCAAATGTAGTGACTGTACCAACACCAACAGGAAAATCAATACCATTTATTTGTAGTGCCTCTCCTGCTTGAAATTTACCATTAGTCTGTGTTAGTTTTAATATACCACCTGGTGCACCTGGAACTGCGGCAAATCCCACAGCACCACTACTTTTTCCAACAACAAATGATGTTAGTGGTATATCTCCGCTGCTAACAGTTCTGTGTAATGTTAAATCAGTTCTTACTTGAATATCATACAAATGTAAGTCCCATTCAGTCGAACCATCTTTATATTCAGCGTTCTTTAAGTTAAATCCATATACCCTTGCAATACCAATTTCGTCATCAAAAGGTTGATTTTGGATTGTTGAATAAAGATCAATTGTTTCACCTTGTTTTGGAACTCCATGCACACTATAAACTGATAGTGTATTTGGTGCTTTAAATGGAACAGTTACATTCTTAATTTTTTCTGTATCTCTTGGTTTTTCTACATCAACAATTGAAGTAAATGGTTTGTCTACCTGATATCCTCTTACGTATGCTCTACCTGGTGATAATTTAATTACTGCTAAATCATCTGATGGTGTATTTCCTTGATCTGTTTTTTGATCTTCAAAGTAAATACCATTACTTCCAAGATTATCATTTAATGAATTGTGTAATGATGGTATGAATTGTTTAGTTGTATAATTTCCTGATTCATCATAAGTTCTCTCAGCAATATAATCTTTAAGTAAATTATATTGTGTTTTAGATTGTATTTTCTTAAGTTTACCCTGATCGACACGAAGTAGTTCAACAAAATCTGTGTCGTCAAGATCAGTGATTAGTTTTTTAGTTAATGTTAATGTAATCTTTAATCTATCGGCACCAGGTGCTGCAAAATTGGTAAATCCCTTCGCATTATCATACAATGAATCATCATCCTTTGCTCCAACAAATGTCTCAGTTACTTTCAATCCAACTCTATAAGATGGAGTATTAGTATAATAATCAAGTAGTATTGTCTGTTGAGATACATTTACAAAGTATCCACGAATAAAATATACACCCTTACCTATTGATGCGGCAGATCCAATTGAAGTTGCATCTTCACTAATTAGTCCAGCAAAATCTGTATTTGCTTGAATTGTTGTATTCCCGTAAGTAACATTCTCATCACAGATTAATGCTTCACCGTCTGTAAATGCACTTGTTTCAAAATTATCATTACCACCAATATATTTTACGTAAATTGTTATATCATCTACTGGATCTGTAGTTGGCAATGCAACCTTCTCTACTGTTGCACTTACGTTAGATATTTTTCCTGTAATCGTCTTACCAACAAAATTGTTAATATAAAGTGAGATGTCTATCCCAAAATTAGTTGAATTTAATTTAACTGAGTGATATCTATTATCATAAACTAAATTACCAGGTATAACTACTGAACCATTTTTGAATATATGACTTCCAAAATCTTCAATTTGGTTTTGTAATATTGATTGTGAAGTTGTTAACTCTCGTGCCTGAACTGGGAATCCTGGATTAAATAATACTTTGTAAAAATTATTATTTGAATCGAAGTCATCGAAGTATGGACTTACATTTAAATTTGATTTTTGCGCCATTTGTTTTAGAATTCCAGAATAATTTTAACGTCTTCTTTTTGCCTTGCGTCTCTTGCGACCAGGTCTCTATTATCAATATAAATTATATCACCTGTCTGTTTATTTATCTCAGGTTTCGCAAGACCTCCTGAGAAGGTTACTCCTAAACCCACTACTTTATTACCTACAGATACTGTAGCACCATTAAAATCTTCTACATTTAATGTGATATTACCTCCGGATACTTGAGTTATAGTGATATCACCTGTTGTAAACTCAACAATTTTACTTTCTAAGTTTACACCTACATAATCTGTTTGATTAGTAGGACTTTCAGAATTAAAATATAAAGATCTATCTCTCGAATATTTCAAAACTTTTGTTTGTCTATCATATGAAGTAACATAACCCTTTGCATTTCCCTGAGTGATTTTAGAACCTACTTCTGGGTCATTGGTTGGATTTGCAGTAATTTTTGCAGCAAAGGAGGATGAAAAATTTATACCATCGAATATAGTGCTATCGGTAAATTTCTCAGGGTTTTTTAAAATTCCAACTTGAGAGAATTTTGTTGAAGTTGGAAAACTTTGTGTTGAATCATCAAATCTAGAATAAATTAAAATTTTATCCGCACCAAGTTCTGTATATAAATCAAATCCATGTCCTCTAGAAGGTGGTATAATTGGAATTAATTTCGCTCTATCAGCCAAATTTATTGACGATGATGTTTGTACTGGAGTTAAATCGACAATTCCGTATGTATAACCCTGACCACCAGAGGTTACCTCAGTATCAGTTATTTTTCCATTTTTATCAACAGTAACAGATACCTGACCACCTGTCCCATCTCCTAGGATATCACAAGTAAATGTTCCTGAGTCATATACAGACGCAGAAGTACTACCTCTATTTTCGATGTATACCTTTTTAATCTGGTTATTATTAATTCGAGAATCACCTGCCTCCCTTACAGTTTGTATTTGACTATCAGTTGATGTTGGCCAATCGTTAGGTAAGGCAATGAATTCAGTAGAGTCAAATTTAATAATATCACTAGGTGCTATTGTATAAAGGTACTTCCAAACATACCCATCACCACTCGTACCTGCTGGAGATGGTCTAGTATTCGTAAATGTTGGTTCGTCTAATGAAGTTCCTCCCCTTGCAGTATCAGAACCTGGTGCACCTGAGGATCCATTATCAATGCAGATATAAACTCTTAGATCGCTGTTTATAACATAATAATTTGATCCATATAAATTTGTACTCTCCGAATTAGGTGATTTATTACTCGCACTATAATCGTGACGATACATATCATACCTAGTATTTGAAACCCAACTATTTTTTTTAACAACTCTTCTGACATTTGATGGTAATATTTTTTTACCAAATAAAGTTGTGTCTCTATAGTGAGAAAGATACTGAAAATTATCGACTGGGGGTGTATTATTTGGCCAATTGGCATCGGTTGCTCTTCCGAAACCAGCGGATGGATTAGTGGGATTTGATAATCCTAAAAATACATAATAAGAATTTGATGAATCAAATAATGAGTCAACAAAGTTATTTGCATTAAATATTCTAAATTGGTCTGTAACTACGGCTGGCATATTAATAGTTTTTTTATATATTTATACAGATTTAGGTAAAGCACCTGTATTCCTCAGAGTGTAATCCCCTCCCGCCCTTTGAATGGTTGGGAAAGTTGACAAATTAGAATCTACTGTTAAACCTGTGACTGTTATTGAAATTGGGTTTGAACCCCTAGTAATGTTGTTCAATCTACCAAATGATAATGAACCTAAGTCATCACCAGTTGTTGTACTTATATCTGAATTAGGAACAACTGCTCTACACCTAATTGTTCCAGTAACTCCAGTATTAGAGACTCCAGATACTTGATATACATTATCAAAGAATGTCGATCCTATGCATACGTTAGCAGAACCAGATGTATTTCTAGATACCACACCATTAGTAGTATGCACTGTAGTATCTTTTACAAGTATAAAATCTCCAAAATTCAATCCCGATCCATCACCTTTCTCATAATCAGTAAATCCATCATCTCTTTTTGTTGTAAATACGATATCTGTTCCACCTGTTCCTACAGCTATACCTGTAATTCTTGCTGTAAATCCAGTTATAAAACCAACATTACCTGTTCTTTCTCTAAGTACGACTGGAGGTTGTACAAGAACACTTGGAGCAATTGTATATCCTAAACCTGGATTAGTAATTGCAAATCCATCAATCGCACCACCACTTACTGTTACTGTTGCAGTTGCAGTTGTAGCAACAGCGACTGAACCATCTGCTTTTATGAAAGTTCCTACTCCAACTGATGGTGATGAGATTGATACTGATGGTGCACTTGTATAATTAGCACCACCTGAGACGATTGATAATCCTGATACAGTTCCAACACCTGATACCGCTGCTGTAAGTGAACCAACAGTGGGTAGAACTGCATTTGAAATTATTTGAATAGGGAAATTTGGAGCCGTATGCTCATAATTAAATAATTTTACATCGTCCACATATAAGTTATTGGTGCCATTACCAGTTGATGTGGTGATATCAGCAATAACTTTTGCAGTTGGGAATATTTGTGCAGCAATAGAATCTCTTGTTTTTGGAACAATTCTGGAATTTATTATTTTATCAACTTTCTGTTTATACAAATGCATGGGTCTGTCGATAACAGAATTGATTCCATCTCCAGTATACAAATTAGTTTCAAATCTATCCTTAGATGTAAGATTTACAATTGTTCGTTCTTCCTGTAGAGGCACAGTGCCAATCCCTGTTAATTGAACAGTGTCACCCTCTTCAAGAACTTTATCAATACTTGTATTAATAACAGCGTCTGCTCCACTTCCTTTATAGAAGTATATTGCAACATCATCTTCCTCAGTAGGTGGTGTCGTGAACGCAAATGTAGTTCCCCCCTCAAATTGATAATTTACACCTGGTTTTTGATTGACACCATTTACAAATATCAATAGTAAATTTTGAGATATAATGTCTGATCCTTTTTGTGCCTGTATGCTTAATAGTTCACCATTATAGAATAATGGGAATATATTTCTTGTGCCATCTTGTAAAGACTTAATTGAATCAATAAAATCAAATTCACCAAATTGCCAAGATGAGAAATTATCTTCATAGACTTCTTCAACTTCTAATATGAACGTAGTTATTGGTCTTGCAAGATTCCTTTCCGTTACAAGTCCTACAGGTGTGAACTTATCACCTTTTCTAAATTTATATCCTCCTCTTGATAATTCAAAGTTTTTAACTGAGAATAAAGTTGAACCAATTCCAGTAGGTAGACCAGATGAATTTACTTCTACACTTATTAGAGCACCGATTCCTGTTTCAGGACCAGTTCCAAATCCAACTCTTGAAATACCTTCAATCGCCATATCATCATATGATGGACTTGGTAAGAATATTTCTGGTTCTTTGTAATTTGTACCACCATGAGCAACATTAAATGATAGTACACCACCTTTTCCGATTGTTGTGGTAACGTGTGCGCCAGTACCTACATTCTTACCTACGTTTACTGTAATTGAATTGGTAGTAAAGGAAGTAATACTTAGTGTTTGTCCTGCTGCTGGATCGGTTGCTCTTGGATATGCATGATTTGTTCTATAATCATCTTTTGAACAAGTGAATGAAATTGAACCTGTTGCTATTGTAACTGTATTGCTTCCTGTTAAACCGTGACCATTTATGAATAAAACAAGATCTCCTGTTACTGGGTTATATGTTGCATCAGATGGGGTAAACTGTGCTCCTGTATTTGCAGTTACTGCATTTGTAGATGCACTTGCAAATACATGGTCATAACCAGGATCAAATACTGTTGCTGGAACTGATACACCATCTGTTGTGACTCCAATATTGTATCCAGAACCGAATGTTAAATCACCATACCATTCTCTTACAAATCCTCCACTTGTGTAAGTGTGGGGAATTGTGCTTGTTCCAACTTGAGCTGTGAATTTTTTATCTGTTGCAATTTCAACAACTGAGAATTTATCACCTATTGTCCCATCAGGGAAGACTCCTGAACCTATGGGATTACCACCAGAGGTGCAAGAGAAGTTTAAACCTGAAAGTAATACTTCATCATTATATCCAATTCTCAAATTATGTTTGTTAGTTGTAGTAATATCTAAAAGTCCAGTTAAGTTATCATAGGAAGCAGATGTAATATTATTTACTGCACCACTATATGCAGCTCCAACTATTCCAGTGATTGCTCCGGAACCGTTAAGTTGAGGTTTTACTTTTGCAGGGAGTAAAGGAGCGTATCCTAATCCACCTGTAGAACCAAGAGATACAATTACACCACCTCTTGGTAGGTCATTTTGATTAATATCAATGTCACTTCTAAATATTGATCCACCTTGATTAACACCAGAGAAAATCGCAGTTGTTGTTGTCACCCCTGAAGTTTCATTTTCAACTATATTAAAATTACCGTCTGCATTGTTAACAGTTGTTGGTCTTTGGAAAATATTATTGATAAACATGATTCCATTTCCACCAGTATTACCAAGACCAGATGTTGATGAACCACCAGATTTTAATTCAAATGCGTTTTTGATACCATCAAATTGATTTGAGATATCGTCATATATTCTATTTCCTGTATAATCATTTCTAAAGTATACTCTACCTTCAAAATCAGATTTAGCAGGAGGTAAATTTGATTCATCTACAACAATTGATGAATTACCTCTTGGTGCCTCAGTAAAGTGAATTTCATTTCCAACAATGTTGTAGGCACCTCTGAATACCTTTGCATTGGCATTATTTGCATGAGTGGCTTTCAGAGTTCCTATGTAACCTCTCTTTACACCAACTAATGGTAATGTACCTGTTCCACTAATTGGACCTATTGCCAATGTTCCAAGTCCTACGTTTGTAACTCTCATAAACTCATTATCAATCTTTAATACATCTTCAATATTGATGCCAGAAATATTTGATAAACTAAAGATTGTAGATGCTGCACTTATTGATCCACCATTATTTGCCACTTGGTAAACTATATTTGTCTGTGCTATCGGATGTTGAACTAATCCGTCAATAGTTATTAATGCCTTTGTAAGTGACTTAGACATTTCAAATCTGTGATTATTACCTTCTCCAGGTTCCATAAATGTAACAGCAGTTCCAGCTTTTGTTAATGATATTGAAAATACATCATCACTTTCTTTTATCGCAAATACGCTTGTTGGTAGTGTATTAATATTTCCTCCTGAATCTTTGTACATCATTGGGGTAGAACCAACTCCTACAAATGATGCTTGTGGTGTGTAAATTAATTCCTCACCTGTTCTAAAGAAGTGATTAGGTATTGTGAATTTACCAGTTCCAAAACTAACGATTCCAGTATTTGATGGATCAAATGTTTTAGCAAAAATTGGAGTTCCATTAGATGTGAGTTCAAAATCTCTTCGATTAATTCTTGCTCCATTCAGAGAGTTAAATAATTTGATATTTGATGTTTGTGTTAATTTTCCGATGACAAGTGGTGCTGGATTATTGACTGCTCCTGCTGCTGATTTAACATCGCTGTCTCTGTAGAAAACTTCATTAAAAGACTTTACAGTTGTTAATCCTATATTTTGAATATCAGGAACAAATTCTAAATTTAGATTATTACTTATAAATCTAGCTTTAAATGTACCAATTCCAGATGGAGTATTGCCACCAGGATTATCAACAGTTCCTCCAGATAAAAACTGATTTTGATTTATAAAGACTGTATCAGTTGCACCTCTTTGAATTACACCATATACTTGATGTAATGCTTCTCCATATGTTGAGGCAACTGAAACCGTTGATTTAAATGAAGAGAATAGATTTTTATTGAATCTTCCAATTGTACTTAAACCTATCTGTGTATCATGTTTTGATTCAAATAATTGAGTTCTCTCACTACCATTTGATTGTCCTGGTGCTAAGAATCTATGTGTACCAGTTCCATCACTCGTTGGTCCAAATCCAATTATACTTGATCTGATTTTTACAGGATTTGCTCCTTCATTTGTAAAGATTAGTGCCAAAACACCACCATTTGTAGATGCACCAAATGTTCCAATAAAATTAGAACTAAATGAACCCTGACTACTATCAGTAAATGCCTGAGACATAAATGTGATACCAGAGTTAATTCCCACTAAGGTTTCAACAAAATTCATTTCATTCGTTACTAAATCAGTAACTTGTGAATTAACAAATAGACTTTGTGATGTTGTTAAAGGTGTAGATATCAAGGATGATGTAGTTCCGGTTGCTACGTTTACAATAGAACCTGTTAGATTTACAAGTCCAAACGCACTTGATCCAGTTCCTGCTAGAGTTGAATTAAATTTAGACTCATAGAATTTAATGTCATAATCAACGTCAAACTTAAATTTATCAAATGGTGTAAATCTTAATACATTCCTATCACCTGTTTTATCTAATGTAAATTTTGTAAAATCAGGACTCTGGGTTGTAGTTAAACCAATTCCTAAACTAACTTCATTTGATATGCTGGTTTTATTTTTTTCAAGTAAATAAACTCCTGAATTATTATTCAATATTACTAATTCAACGATTTGATTTTGATTATTATTTGTATCTTTAATTGTCGCAAGAATACGATTAAAACCATCACCTGCCTCAACTTCTAGTAAGTCAGTGAATAAATTAGGATTAGTTTCTAAATTAGAATATTGTGAACTGATGTCATCAATATTTAAAACGTTATTTGTCTTTGCTTCAACAAAATCTGTTAGATTTATATTTTCTAATTGAATGAATTTTGAGGATTTTTGATTTAAACTTAATCCAGTTGTTGTTCCTGCACCACTAACTGAAAATCCTTCAAAAATATCTTTTGCGGTATCAAAATTATAAAGAGAATCAACTCTAACCTGTCTTAAAAACTCAGGAAAAACATCTAAAAGTACTGAGATTCTTGCGGTTCCAATACCAGGAAATGCACTTGAAGTTGATGTGATGCCTGTATCTGAGAAATTTTTAAATCCTGAAGTATGAACTAAGTTATTAACAGGACTATTTAAATTATTCCAAGTTATAGGACTTTGTATTGAATATGATAAATTTTGATAGTAATCATTATCAGGTAAAACTTGAATGTCTTCATTTAATTTACCTACATTAGTCTCCCATCCTAAATCTTTAATTAACGAATAATTTACTTCAAATTGACCTTCGTTTATGAATAAGTCTTTAATGACACCCTTATTTCTTGATGAAGCACCGACAATAGTATCATTATTTTTTAAATCATATAAACCTATAAGTTTAACAAAATTTTCACCTGAATCAACAACAGTTAAATCCCTCTCAATTCCATCAATTATAATTTTTTCACCAATGGTAAATCCACCTTCAACTAAATTTAATCTAAATCTTGGATAATCTCTACTATTAATAATTTCTCCAAATGAATCAATTGTTTCAACTGCTTTACCAGTATTTGTAGTGTATTGAGATACGTCAATTAAAATTTTATCTAAAACACCACTACTATCATAATTAGTGACTGGTAAAAATTTAAATCCGTAATCTTCTGAATTAAATCCAGATCCTGCAGTTCCTACCTTTTGAAGACCCTCTATGAATACAGAATCTCCTGCTGCAAATGGGTTTGTAATATATCCTCCTGCTGGTTTTGAAATTGAAACTACGAAAGTGCTGACACCTGTATAAGATTCTACGTTTTGAATACTTACCCCATTTGAATTTTCAGTCGTAAATAATCCGACTCTACCTACAGATAAACCAGATGGTGATTGTTCTACAATTACCGAATTAATTGAAGTCCCAACTAATAATGCATTTAATGAAGTTTCTTCAAATACTTTTCCAGTTTCTGTATCTACTACAACTAATGAAGGAGTGCTCAAATAATTAGAACCTCCACTGACTATATCGACACTTGATATTTTTTTAGATCCTCTTAATTGAACGAAAGATGGAATTAAAGCTTCTGGTTGTAATGTAGGATCAGATGCATATTCATAACCCTCATTTATAACTCTGGTTTTTTTGATATTACCAATTGTTTTTGATTTTGGAAGAACATTTACATCAAGTATTGTAGTTGTGCCTACGCTTACAAAGGATGGTAATTTCTTATAATTTGAACCACCTGTGATAATGTTTACTGAATTTATTGATCCAGTTACAATTCCTGATTTTGTGCTGTATTTTAAAATATCACAATCATCAGATGTAATTGTTGACCTTAATGGTACTTTTAAAGAATCAAAAGTGAATGTATTTAAACCTACGTTTGAAATTTTATGAGTGCCTTTTAAATTATTATCTACAAAAATAATTTCAGAATAACCTTGAACAGTAGTATCTGCAGTTACTTCTTCACCTAATTTTTTAAGACCATAGTATAGTCTATCAGGTAAACTCTTTCCAAATCCAGTTGAAACTGTTAATTTATCAGTATAATCAAGTGGCACATTAAAACCAACGCTTGAACCAGTGGATACAAATTCATTTTTAAACTCTTTATCATAGAAAAGTTTTAATTTATATCCAGAAAGTGATGAATCTGTTAAGTTAAATACTAAATTGTCATTCTTTTCTACAAAAATTTGTGGATTAATTTTTTCAAATGTATGAATTGCTGAACCTGTAATTGTAGGTATGTCAAAAATAACTGGAGGATTCGCAATTGCATTTTCATAAGAATCACACAATTTAAATGTATTTGTATCAATTCCACTAACAAAGAAACCGCCATTTTTTAATCCAGTATTCGTTGAGAAATGTTGAACTTTATCTCCTGTCTTAAGACGATGATTATTTAAAGTTACTTTATTGTCTGCAGAACTTATCGCACCTACAAGGCATTGCACAGAGTCTGCAAGTATGAATCCAGTATTTGAATCTCTACGAACTACAACTTCAGATAATTCACCTATTCCAACTGAGGTGTTAGAACGTACATCGAGTGTAATTAAATCATTGTCTTTTAACTGGTGGAAGGGTGAACTTAGAGATACAGTATTTTTAATATTTTGTACATCTACCTTTTCTTGTACAAAAGTTGATTCAAAGAAATACTTATCACTATCAGCAACTATTGAAGCACCAACGTTGTCTTCTAAAAATACCTCAGGTCCTCCAAGAGTTAATTTAAGTCCAATAATATTTTTATTTTTTCTAACTGCAAAAACAGTTGATGGCATAGGATAATAACCTACACCTGGTACTGTTGCTGATACTCCTATCGGATTTCCATCATTTGTAACTGTTAATTTTTGATTAGTGACAAATGGATGATTTTCAAGATATATTCCCTTCACAGGAATATTTCTAGTAATAGTGGTTGCACCAAACCTAAATGTTCTTGCTACCGATTTACCAGTGGTCGCTCCAAACCCAACTGCTTTTCTGGGATTGAAGTATTGTTTTTGATTTACAGTTGATTTAATTTTATCTACAGATTTTTTAATTGTAAATGAATCTGGAACCACATAAATTGATGTAGAAATACCATGTGATATATTTGCATCTAAACCTCTTTGAACTGTTATTATATTAGGTTTATCATAGGTGTTGAGAACTTTAAATGTTTCATTATTTGCTATTAATGCATTACCAGGTTCAACTTTAGATGCCAAATCAGTATACATTTCAATTGTCGTAGATCCAGCACTAGTTTGAGCAGCAATGGCAACCTGAAGCGTCCCTGTGACAGTTGTAACACCAACAATATATGATCCATTAATATCTGATAATGACGATGTTAAACCTGATATAACTGCTAAATCTCCATTGCTTAAATTATGATTATTTGTTGGTGTGATTCGAAGAGTATCATTATCTTCTTTTGTGATGACAGCATCATTATATTTTAATACGTCTGTAACAATACTTGTAATTGGTTCACCTTTAATAGAATCAACTTTTGCAATAATTCCATCACCTTCAGTACCATCATTGTTAAACTTTAATATATCTCCTACTTTTTGATTAGTTCCACCTTCAATTATTTCTATTGAATTTACAGAACCAGACTCTACTGTTTGAATCTCTATTTTTTGAGTTTGTAAATCACTTGCTTCTGTTAAGAAATCATTTCCAGCAGTTTTTTCAGATACATTATAAGGAAAAGTATTTCTTCTTAAAGAAGAATTTATAAAATCGAATGATTGATTAATTCTAAAGTTATCATCTTCTACTTTAGATCTGTACTTATCTCCGATAAAATATGGAAACTCAGGATCACCATTTGCATCAATTGTAGCGTGATATGCATATACACCATTTGGATAGTCATCATTAATTTCAAATCTACCATTATACTCATCCAAATCACCATTATTTGTGAATTGATAATCCTCAATAAAAAATCCCGAATCAAGATTAGGTCTATCAATAATTGATGATGTGTTTTGATATCCACTTACTAATCGTTTTGGTTCATCTATTTTCTTTTCAGGATCACGTCCATAAGGTCCATAAATTGGATTTCCATCATATGCCCATCCTATAATTCCAGATGGGGTATTTTCATTCTCATTAAATGACTTAGTTGAGTATCCTGTAACAACATTTTGAAGAATACCGTTATTTTCCTGTAAATTTACATTAACTCCTGCCCCATATTTAATTGTATTGTTAACATTCAGTTCTCTGACATTTGCAGTAATTACAGCACCATTTCCTGATGGTGTAACACGCAGTGATGTTGTTGAATCTGAATATCCAATTCCTGCAGATATAACCTCAACATCTATAAAAGAACCAGTTTCAAAATCTATAATTGGATTTAACTTTGCTCCACTACCTTCTCCAATGACTTCAACATCTGGAGTTGAGAAATAACCTCCACCAATCTCATCTACAGCGATTGATGATATACCACCTGTATTTTTATCTATGATGGGTATTAATTGTGGAAGTCTACCATCTGAACCATTTTTAATTGTTACAATAGGATTATTCTCAAAGTTTAAGATTGTTGATCCATACCCTGCTCCCCTTTCATGTAAATATACATCACTTATTTCTCCTCTAACTATTGGTGTTATTTTTGCTACCACTTGTGTATTTGTTCCCTGAATCACTGTACCAGTAGTAACACCAACATACTCTACAAATGCTTCAATATCTGGATATTTAAATGTTTGAGTCCCGATACCTGTGGATTGTAAATCAACAAATAATTTTTGACTATAATTTAATAATGAAGTTCCACCTATACCAGCATCAGATAGTTTAAATGAATTGTCATTAACTCTAGTAACTATGTACTGTTGATTAGGTGCTGTGGATAATCCACTAATTGTGGTACCAACGTGTTCATATATTATTTTGTCACCATCTTTAAAGTTATGACCTTCAAAAGTAATCTGATTGAATATTGTTGAAATACCTGTTGGTTGAACAAATAATTTTCGATTTTCATAACCATGACCAGATGAAAGAACACTCACTCCTAAAATTGTATTGTTTGGACTACCTACAATTAATTTTTGTGTTCCTCCAGTTGTACTTACGAGTTGAATTGCTTCATCTGGAGTTACTTCACTAAATGCTAGGTCTTGTGATCTGAAAAATCTAACACTTTTTTCATTTACAACATGTACAAAATATTCTTGATTGGATGCAAAAATACCTAAGTTTGATGTACCAATTCCTACATTTTCCGAAGTTTGACCAATTGATACAGATCCTAATGTATCATATATCACTCTATCACCAGTTAGTAAATTATGACGGTCTTTAAATGTTAATGTTGTCAAATCTCCATCAGCAGTTCCAATACCAAAATCATCATCTGAGTTAAATGGTTGTACTTTAAATAATATTTCTCTTGATCTCTTTCCTATAATTGGTTCTAAAACTGCACCTGAACCATTACCACCAGTAACACCAATTGACACAACTCTGTCAAGATCGAAAGGTAGTTCTCCTATTAATGCATCTACTACTTTACCTTTAACACAGGGTTGAACCGATGCTCCAGCACCAACAGTTTTAGAAACTTCAATTATGGGAGGATTTATTACATCATATCCACTACCACCAGATAATATATTAACTTTAGAGAGAGGACCAAAAAATATTTTATCATTTGCCTTATAATTAAATATTTCAACACCATTAATTAATTTACCAATTGTACCTGGTAATGTTGTATCAACTCCCCCATTTTTTAAATTTGGTGATAATGGAAATTTCTTTAATGATTTTGCAGGTTCTATCTTGTTTGATCTTTGAGAATATAAAGTAAAGGTATGTGTTAAACCAGAAATTATACCTCCACTATTATCTTTTGGTAATTCTAATTCTATCCCAGAACCGCTAGAGATGAATGATCTTGAGGAATATAGTTTGATTAACTGCTGATTTTTATCAACTACTTCTACAAAATATGAACCAGTTTCAATACCAACGGTTAATATCTCATCACCAGTTCCAAACTGATTAAAAGTAGCACCAGATGATTCATAATAAATCTCATCTCCTGTAACTAAAGGTATTTTACTTGCATCAGTTAAAAATCCTTTTACTTTAATTTTTCTATATTTCTTAGTATCATTGTTTAAATCTGTAAGTTCTTCTAAAACAACTTTGTTTAAATTTGATGTGATATTTTCTCTAAATGGTGCTGCTGTTCCTAACTTACTATCAAATTCTGAATTTTTACTTGATGGTAATGAATTAGACGCTGTATAACCATGATTATTATCAAAATACACATTGGTAACATCTGATGTAAGATCATTTAATAAAGGAACATATTGACTAAATGGTGTATTTAATTTCCTTCTTAAGTTCCATCTATCAGAATCCTTATTGAATGAATCTGGTACTACATTTAATGTTACTTCATTATTTGCTATCCCTTCAACGTATGGTTGAGTGTCTGTTTCTGTGGGGAATATGATTGAATCAGGTTGATTTCGGTCTACAAACTCTACGTAGTCACCTACTTTTAAGGTTGATCTATCTACAGGAGTTTTTAAAACCACGTCAGTACTATCAATATCTTCAATTTCAAAATATGATGATGTATTGTAAATCCAAGAATTTGCAAATATCTCTCTCCTATCTTTGACTAATGGATTAAAAACTTTAACTCCTAAATTTTTAATACTTAATATATCCCCCTCCGATACGTTTACATTTTCCGAAGTTTGTTTAAATTTAGATATAATTCCTGCAATTCTAAATTCTACCTTTTTAGTTAAATCTCCATCCTCGAATCCAAAGTAGATTTCATCAGAGTGAACACTATCAGATTGTTTAATTTCATCATTTATACCTGTACAACCTAAAAATTGATTAATAGTCTTATCTGAATAAGATATTGTATTGTTACCTGAAATAATCGAACCTGTTTGAGCAAATCCGATTGTTGAGTCAACAGTAATGGTTGATGAACCACTGGATACCTTTACTACAGATTTACTACTTGGTGTAATTTTAAAATTACCTTCAACTAATGATGCACCACCATAACCTACAAAAAGTTGAAATTTGAAATATTGTTTTCCCTGTCTTGTAAAAGGTTCAACCTCTGAAACTGATGCTTGAGTTTCTGGATCATTTAATTTTTCAATTTTTTTAATTGTTTGACCAACCAACCCAATTGGATCACCGGATAAAACTTCTACAATAACAGTTTCTCTTCTTAAATACTCAGCTGCTGATGGTTTGAATAATAAATCTTCTAAATTTATAATTCTTGGATTGACACCATATAAAACACGGAATAATATTTTAATCGCATCATCAGTCCCTTTCGATTCATAAAAAGATTTTATTTCCTTTAAAAAATTACCGACATTAAGATTATCATCAAATTTAAGGTTTTCAAATCCTGGTGCAAACGTGCGTTTGAACTTATTAAAAAATTCTTTTAAAAATAACTTACTTAAATTTTGAACTGGAGACGAATCTGCATGTTCTGCTGCATCTGATGTTGTAAAAACTAATTCCTCTTCATTTAAATCATCACGATAAGATGATATACCACTAAATCCACGAGTAATACCAGTAAAGCTATTTGTAGTTAGACCTGTATAAGTAATAATCTCATTATCTATTTTTAATAAACCATATTGACTTGGAAATCCCTTGGTACTACTGACTTGTATAGTATCAGCACCAATTGTAGTGATACCAGTCGTAGTGATATTATCATTGATAACTTCAGGTGTTAAATTGTCAAGATTAAGATATTGATCTAAATTTTCAACAATATCTACTACCCCACTTTGATATTCCTGTGAGATATAGTATTGCTTTAAAAAATCAGCAGTCTTTGGACTCTCATCCAAAATAAAATTTGGAAGTTGAGAAGATATTACATCTTGTATTTTAACTCTAGATTCAATACCTGTTTGTATCATATTAATCTCTTATTAAATTACCATTTGAATAACTTGATGTATAAAAATCTCTAGTAAACTGTGTTCCAGATATTTCGTCACCAGATGAAATGACATCCCTTAACATATTTATCGTGCTTTTTGATACACTTAATTGAAGATATAAATCTCTCAATCCAACTACGTCATTTGATTCTGGGAATGCTTGAATTTCAATAATATTATTTTCTTTGACAGTAGATAATATATTAATAGTTGTAAGTTTTACTTCACCATGAATGTAATCGACCACTCCAGCAGATTTACTCACAACTCTAATTTCACCATTTTCAATTGGTTTTACAATTGATAATACGCCAGTTTCACCATCTGCATTTGGAATATCAGTGATGTATACAGGAGATGATTCACCTGAAACAAAGAATCCTGTCGATTTAATGTTGTAACCGTTCGGATCTACATGAAAACGATTTCCAAAACATAATTCATATTGAGCAAATTGGTTTACTGTTGCCTTCAAATCTCTTCGAATGATGATTTTTGTGATATTACTTGTCAATGCTGTATCAGTTTTGTCAATAACTTGTAACACTTTACTATATTTAAACCTTCCACCAAAACGGTTAAAGTTAACAGACTGTGAATATTTTGTTAATGAATTTATAATTTTTGCTTTAAGTGTATCTTCCGTAGTAACCTGAGAATAATTATAGTAAGCTGAAATATCAAGTTCAACATACAGTATTTTAAGATCAATTAATTTTTGATTGATACCTGCAACGGTATACTTTTTAAGTTGTGATAGTATTCTTGATTTTGTAAAGTCAGAGATATATGTGGCACCTTTTGGTTTAATACTAATCTGCACTGTACCAAATTCAGGTGGATCTAACTCTTCTCCACCAACAACTGCAACTGATTCAGTTTCTGGAAATATTTGTTTAATTATACCTTCATAATCTCTAGGAGTTACTGCTCTATTCTGCGCAGAGTAAATTTTAGGTGAATAATACTTAATTGAATCTATTGGTTCAATATTAGCACCACCTTGTGATGGGGTTATAGTTGTAACAACAACACTTGTGATGTCAGGAGAAATATTTGGACTTGAAGTCCTAATAACATTACCGGAGAATGAAAATCCTGATGCTCCATTACCACTTTCACCATCTGATACAATATAATCTACAGTTATTTCAGTTCCATCATTTGCGCTTCCTAATTTTTTTCCTAATAAACCATCACCAAAACGAATTTCATATTTTTCATCTTGAACTTCTTGTAAAAAATAAACTCTTGAATTGCTATCTATGTTTGTAATATCATCAGAAATGATATATTCACGTTCACCAACGTATACATGAATTGTTGAAGTATCGATGAAAGAATTATCTAAAATAAATTTTTGATCTAGAGAATTATCAAATGTAAATTTCTTATTTAAATATGTACCTTGACTCACAGTTATATTATTAAAATTAGCAAAATAATGGTCACCCTCAATGGTAACTGGACTTACAATATTTTCAGATATTGAAAATGTAAAAGATGAATCTTGAACATTGCCAGTGCAAACTAAACCTTTAGTAATTTCAACTGTTGTGCCATATGGTTGTGCGACAGTTTTGCCATCAACTCTTTCTGTTG
>MDTC01246391.1_pt1 | contig 23858 bp, 25 predicted proteins | sample 811181 | NCBI WGS metagenome assembly MDTC01 (sample SAMN05326644, study PRJNA326480) | marine metagenome | isolation source: seawater | place: Pacific Ocean: North | collected 2011 | reverse complement strand
TGATAAAATAACAGATGTAAGTGATTTGGGAAATGTTCATACCCTTGATCTTTCTTATTGTGATAAAATAACAGATGTAAGTGATTTGGGAAATGTTCATACCCTTGATCTTTCTTATTGTGATAAAATAACAGATGTAAGAGCTTTGAGTAATGTTCATACACTTTGGCTTTCAGATTGTGAAGGAATAACAGATGTAAGTAATTTGGGAAATGTTCATACCCTTGATCTTTCTTATTGTGATAAAATAACAGATGTAAGTTCTTTAGGTAATATTCATACCCTTGATCTTTCTTATTGTGATAAAATAACAGATGTAAGTATGTTGATTAATGTTCATATTCTTAAGTTAAAGGACTGTGATAATATATCGGATGAAAATATAAAATTACTAAAAGAACGTAATCCAACTATAAGAATTAAAACTAATAGAGTAATTTAATATTTCAAAAACATGTACATATTTTTTTAAAATTGAAAATAATCTGTTATCATAGTAATAATTTCAATTGTATAAGAGTACTTCTCAATGGATCGAAAATGGCAATGTCTCCACACGGCAGCACCAACCCCCTTAATCATGACTTCTTATTGTGTGTTATTCATTTTCTAGATATTCAAGATATTTGCACTTTGTTACAAACAAGTAAAATGTTTATATTCTATGTAGATAAAAGTAAAAGAAATAATAGAAAAATTATTAAATTGGAGAAACTTCCTTCGAATTCAATATTATTTGAAAATATTTGTTATTTTAAAATAGAATACAACAGAATATGTGATATACCAGTAAAACAAAACGAAACACATTTAATATTCTTTAAGAATTCTAATTGTAAAAAACGCCTAGATATCAGTTCTTTAGATCATGTTTATAACGTTAATCTTCCATATTGTAAAAGAATCTATAATGTAAGGTTATTGGCTAATGTTCATACCGTTAATCTTTCACATTGTAAGAAAATCTATAATGTAAGTTCTTTGGCTAATGTTCATGACCTTAATCTTTCATTTTGTGAAAGAATCAGAGATGTAAGTTGTTTACGCAATGTTCATACACTTAATCTTTCTGGTTGTATAGGAATCAGAGATATCAGTTGTTTAGGTAATGTTCATACACTTAATCTTTCTGGTTGTATAGGAATCAGAAATATCAGTTGTTTAGCTAATGTTCATACACTTAATCTTTCTGGTTGTATTGGAATCAGAGATATCAGTTATTTAGCTAATGTTCATACGCTTAATCTTTCTGGTTGTATTAAAATCAGAGATGTAAGTTCTTTGTGTAATGTTCATACACTTAATCTTTCCGGTTGTATTAAAATCAGAGATATAAGTTCTTTGTGTAATGTTCATACGCTTAATCTTTCTGGTTGTATTAGAATTAGAGATGTAAGTTCTTTGTGTAATGTTCATATACTTGATCTTTCTGGTTGTATTAGAATTAGAGATGTAAGTTCTTTGTGTAATGTTCATACACTTAATCTAAGCAAGTGTGATAAAATAACAGATGTAAAGGATTTGGGGAATGTTCATACCCTTAATCTAAGCGAGTGTAATAAAATAACAGATGTAAGTGCATTGGGTAATGTTCATACTCTTACTTTAAAAAAATGTTATGGAATCACTGATGTAAGTGATTTGGGTAATGTTCATAGCCTTGATCTTTCATGTTGTTGGAACATTACTGGTATAAATTCTTTGACCAAGGTTCATACGCTTTATCTTGGTAATTTTCATTATTTAAATGCTTTAGGTAATATTCATACAGTTGATATTTATTACTCTGGAATCAGAGATGTAAGTGCTTTGGCTAATGTTCATACTCTTACTTTAACAGTATGCTATGATATTGAGGATGTAAGTGCTTTGGCTAATGTTCATACTCTTACTTTCACAAAATGTTATAGAATTAAAGATGTAAGTGCTTTGGGGAATGTTCATACTCTTACTTTAACAAAATGTGATTGCATTACAGATGTAAGTGCTTTGGGGAATGTTCATACTCTTATTCTTAAAGAATGTAATAATATTACAGATGTAAGTTCTTTGGGTACAGTTCATACTCTTATTCTTGAAGAATGTCATTGGATTAGAGATGTAAGTGCTTTAGGTAATGTTCATACTCTTAAAATTAATAAGTGTAAAAAAATAATGGATGTTAGTGCCTTGGGTAACGTTCACACTCTTATCCTTAAAGAATGTCATAGAATTACAGATATAAGTGATTTGGGTACAGTTGATACTCTTAAAATTTATAACTGTAGAAAAATTAAGAATAATGTTCCTACTAAAGATCTTATTCCAATTAAAACACCGCAAGCTTATAGAATGGTTTTCTGCTATCAATCTTTCATCGTCTTAAGTGGTATTTTTATAACTTTAAAATTATTAAAAAGTGCTTTATCCAAATAGAAAAATTAATAGATAGACTTAATATAGTTCCAATTTATACTAATTTTTTCGATAATTTATATTTATCTAATTCTGACAAATTACTAATAATATATGTCTCAATATCTCTCATTTCTGGTAAATTATTTTTATCTTTATTAATTCTGCCAATTAAAACATCAACATCAATATCAAAAACATATCCGGTATCTGGATTATACCAATATTCATTTACTGTACTTGAATCTTTAGTTACAGCTTTTATTTTAAATGTTTTAATTTTTTTGGTTTCATAATGTGAGCTATTTGAGCCTTTATTCTCTTTTTTAAGATCATCATATATGTTTTTTCTAAAAGCATAACCTAATTCTTTTGATAGTTTATCTTCAGCCGCAAATTTAAAACAACTATATTCACCATCAGATTGATTGACTTCCTTAAATAATTCACAGTCAATTGCAGCCTCTTTCACAGCTTGTAAGAATGTATCTAATAAATTATATTTATTTGTCGCAATCTCATTTATTGTTTGATCGGTAGTTGGTTTCTCATTCTTTCTTTTAATAAAATATTTATACACAATTACATTTCGTTCATTCATTGGTAAATTTTGGTGTGAACATTGGCGGATTGATCGACCAATTACTTGTTGAATTCTCACTAAATTCCAATGGGGTTCTAAAATATGTACATGGCGTACATTAGTTAAATTAACACCTTCAGTCATAGCAGGACTAATCATAATTACATTAAGAAAATCACCATTCTTATTTTTTGGATCATTGAATAATGATCGAGTTTTTTCTCGTATTTCTCTATCTACAATTCCTCCATGATATTCACCATATTTTGTTATATTAAAAAATTTAAAATATATTTTAATAACTTGTATTCCTTCCATATTCACATAATTTGTATAAACTAAAGCATTACCAGTATTTCTAATGATATTAAAGCACATATATAATATTTTTGGTGAACAATTATACATACCATTCATTAATTTTGATTTGTTTTTATTTTTATTTATAAATTCATTAATATCTAATTTATCATCTGATTTTAATTGATCTATAAAAGATTGTAAAGTAATTTTATTTTTCTTGTCTGCATCTTGAAATGATTTCCATAGTTTTTCTACAGAAGATACATATTTATTACAAGCATTTGTATATAATTTTAATACTTCAGATGCTTTAGCATTATTTTTTTTATTTAATAAATTACGTTCATGCTTATGTATATCATTTTCAACTCCTTTTAACGATTTTCGGTAAACGTTTGGTCTAGGTCTTTTTTCACCATTAATATCTTTATTAATATAAGGAAAAACAAAATTACATGCTTGTCTTGTGTATGCTTTGAACATTTCAGTATCGGTTCCAGATTTACGGCGATATTTAGATTTTTTTTTATCTAACTTTTCTTCAATAGCTTCAAAGTAATCGTATACTTTTTCTTGATACGAAGACATATTTATTTCAATCTCTTTTATAGTTTTTTCAGCGTATAGTCCTTTATGATAATCTTCGTAATATGATACTAAACCTAAAATACGACGTTGAAATAAATTCTTGGTATCTTGATTTATTTCTTTGGAGTATTCATTTTTCAAAAAAATATTATTAAATTCATCTTCTTTGTTTGGAAAAATTCCAGGGCGAAGTAAATTAAATAACAATCCTAATTCATATGGTCTATTTATAACGGGTGTTCCAGATATACAAATAATACGTGTTTCTTTGGTATCTTTAATCTCTCTTTTTAGATGTTCATATATTTCTAATGCTCTAATACTCTGTTGATTTGTTACATTACTGTAAACATTTCTTATAAAGTTATGTACTTCGTCAATTATATATAAATTATTTTTACCAATATTACTTTTATCTTGGATAATTTCTTTGAATTTAATATTAGCATTTGAAGAATCATAATTGATCAAATGAACATTACTTAATCTATCTTTAAAATCAGATCTTTCTAAGAATTTATTCAGTTCATCAAGCCATCCTTTAAAAAGTGATTTTTTAACTAAAATATACACATTCCAATTTTTGGATTTATTGTATAGTAAATTATAAATGTAAATACTAGTAGCTGTTTTACCAACACCTAAACCATGGTACACCAATATTGTTCTATATGGACTTTCAAATCTCATGTATTTTTGTAAAAATTCCTGATAAGGTCGAGGTTTCATTGCACCACTTGGTTTTTTTTGTAATTTACATAAATCAATATTTGGATCAAATGGTGTTTTTTTAACTTTGTATTTTTTGTAATTGTATGTAACCCAATTAGGATATAAAATACCAATATTTGTATTTGGTGCAATATAATTATCACTCATTTTATATAATATAAAAATATTATTTTACATAAAAAAATCTTATATTGTGAAAATATAAGATTCTCAGTAATATTGTATAATTAATACTTAGTAATCTAATCAGATTGAGTATTTATTATTCTTATGTTTACTATTAACAACAAAATGCTTTATATGAGAGACTATAACTTTTCTTACTAATAAATTTATAGTTACTTTTTTGGTAATCTTATGATATCATCTGTTATCTGACTTATATAAATTCATGCATATTTTGAAGTTTATATGTTTTTTCTATATCAATTAATCGTATATTAGAACTTTTTGGTGCGGTTGATGTATTATTGATATTAAGGTAATTCTCCATTGCTTCTATACGCTTTATAATACCTTTGGGTGATTGTGATGTTTTTAAGACTAATCCATATAAATCTCTTGACCACCTTCTGGGACCTTTATTATGTATTAGTAAATTATTATAGATAGGTGATGATATTGGAGTACTAGATGACAATACAGTTGTCCTATTAATAAGCTCACTATTTGCTTGTTCTAAATATCTTTGTATTTTTTGTTGTTCTAGTTTTTGTTTTTCTTGTTTTTCTTGTTTTTTTTGTTGTTCTAGTTTTTGTTTTTCTTGTTCTTTTTTTTTTTCTGCTTCTTGGTGTAATTTAAGTTCTTTTTCTTCACATTCACTTAGTTCTTTTGGTATTTGATTGTCAATAGTATCATCGATGTATTTCATCAAAATTTTAATACGGTTTTTATTGCTATATCTCTTTAATATATCTGTGCAACGTTTATAGAACAATTCTTCTTCTAAAGCACTTAATCTATTTTCAATAGAGCCTGGAGAAACTGTTCCTTCATAGTTTATCTCGAGGGATTCGAGTAGTTTGAGGTCATCGTCCTCCTCATGAATAGACGCCATTGAAGGTGAAGTAGTAGCTCTTAAAAAAGTTTGTTGTATCCATTGTTTTATTTTATCTATTAATGTTTGGTTTATTGTCATGGTTGTGTCCCTAAGACTGACTCTGCATAGTGGACAATTATCGTTAGACTCTAACCATTTAGTTAAAGCATCTCTTTCAAAAGTATGAAAATCCCCACTACCATGCCCAGGCTTAAGTGGGTTGGTTTTTAAATATACTGGATCAATCATTATTTCTCGCGTAATTGGACATAAAAATTCGTCCGGTATTATACCAGTCTGATTCGCAATCTCAAGATCTATATTATATTTCCTTATAAAAGCTTGTAGTGATTTTTTAGTGTACCATTGAACTGGTTGAAAGAGATAATGTACTTTAGTTTTTACCTCATGTCTTTTTATATTTAGAATGAGATTTAAACTATTTCTCTCTTTCGGACTGATACGTGGATTTTTTAATCTTTTGATAGTTCTATAAAAATTTTGTACTAATTCATAATGATTTGTGTATAACGCTTTGCGTTGACGCCCGTATGTTGCACCACCTAATAATATAAAATCTAATGATAATAACCATCCAATTACCTTTTTTATTTCTGGAGGCGGATCATTTAAGTTATTATGAAATACTTCTACATATGGTATATCCATAATTGGGAGTAAAAATCTACCATGCATAATTTTAGGGTCTCTTAACATTTGTTTCGAGATGTGTTCGTTTAATTCATTTGTTAAAAGTATAGTATTTGGTTTATTATATGTGTTAGCAAAATTTTTGCGTATTGTTATCATTAAGGTTGGCTTGTGCACAGGCGAATGGCGTGGTAGACCTAAAACATCAATTAATACTATATCTCCACCGAATGTTAGGGAAGTTTGTGTATACCTAAAGGTTTCATTACTTAGCCTCTCCTTATATGCGAATATGTTGCTCGTATCAATATCACGATTAATGGTTTGTATTTCATTATGTGCCCACTTAGTAGTCATATATGGATTATTATCAAATACATGCACTCTTAAACCCATAGATGCAAAATTAGCAACCGCTGGTTTACCCATAAGTCCAAATCCTAGAACAACTACATCTGTAATTCCCCCATGGGCTTCTGACTCAGTTTGATAGAAATTTTTACAATCTACTAATAATTCATTTGGTATATTTGAAGATTCACTACCTCCTCCTTCCATATTTTCATAAGAAGTATATCCATTTAATAAAAAATGTTTTAATCTATTCATTTATATATATATAAACGAATTTAATTGAATTTAATTTAATTTGATTTATTCCAATGCATCATAATAAATCAATGTATTTTTAGATGCCAATTGCTCAGCCGTTTTCTTAGATTTACCTTTTCCATATCCAACTGTTTTTGTCCCCGTAGAATCATAAACAGCAATCGTATATTGGTTAACATAATAATTATTACTAACCTTAGTTTGTTCAACACTAACTTGTTTATACCGAGGATGACCCCATTGTTGTTGTTGATAATATCTGAGTAAAATATCTTTATAATTATTATTATTTTGTATTTTATCTGCTATATCAATGATATTTTCAATAATATTTATAATAAATTGTTCGGCAACTTCTTCTCCTAAGTCTGTCATTAATGCTCCAATAAAAGCTTCTGTTATATCTTCAATTGTTCCTTGATTATTTCTAGTTTGAGTTGATTCTTCATAACGAGATAGCATCACATACTTATTGAATTCTAATGTTTTTCCAATTTGATATAATGCATATGTATTTGTTAATTTTGATCTCAAATCTGTTAAAAATCCATCTTCTTTATCTGGAAATCTATTTAATAAATACTTTGTAACAGTATATTTAAGTACTGAATCACCATACCATTCTAATTGTTCGTATGAATTTTCATATAAATCAACTATTTTTTTATTTTTTAATTTAATATCAATATCTGTTTTATTAATTTCAATACTTTTTGTATAATTTAGTTCATATTTACTTGTATATGTTTTAGTATAAGATTTATGTACAAATGCTTTTTGATATATTTCTACATCATTGATTGTTTCTGATATATTATATGTATTTAATATATTGTTTATAATATCTTCAGTTATATATTGATTTACATTATTATATTTATAATAATATAGCGGAATTCCCCTAGTTCGTTGCTGATAATCTATTTCTAATTTTGGAATTTTCCATAGTACAATATTATTTGGGGATAACAATTCAAGACTTTTTAATGCATTCATCGCCGCATTTTGCTCTGCTTTTTTCTTCACTTTATCTTTACCAATTCCAATAACATCGTCATTATTGTCTACAACCGCCATTGTAAATATCCTATTATTGGATGGTCCTTCAATCATTTCAGAACGAAATTTTGGAGCTTTAAATTTATTTTTTTGATAATATCTTAATAAGATATCTTTATAGTTTGTATCATTAATAATTTTTTCTGGAATGTTAATAGTTGATTCAATGATACTAATAATAAAATTATTTCTATCAAATATTGAATATTCTTTGTCTACGCATGCCAAAAATGCCTTAAATATTTCTTGTAATCTATTAATATTAGATCTGCCATCAATAGATTCTATATAATTAGATATCAGTAGATATTTTTGAAATCCCAACAATGATGCGATAGTGGATAAACTATCACAATTTGTTATAGATGATCTTAATTTAGTTAGAAATCCTTCATCTTTATTGGGAAATCGATTAATTAAATAGAATGAAAGAACCATTCCAATAATAGAATCACCTAACCATTCTAATTTATTATTAGATTCTGTTTTTAGTTGTACTAACTTATTATTTTTTAGATCATTGTCAATCAAATCAGTATCAGTTTCAATATTTTCAATAATAGTTATATTTTCCGGATCATAACAGTATGATATATGGGTAAATGATTTTTTAAATAAATCAAAATTAATATCTGTTGTTTTGATACCATATTTCTGAAAAATATCTAATAGATATTTTTCAGATAATTCAACATTTTCATAGTTATATTTTAAATAATAATTAGGCATTTCTTCTTTAATGTCATCTTTAGTTTGTGGTTCAGATTCTGTGAATAAAGATAAATCCATTATATACTTATATAATATATCTCTTTTTAAATTACTTTAAGAATATTCAATTTTTTCATTTAATTAAATTACCAGATGTATTTGGATATATATATTCTGGTAATTTGGTATGGTCCATTATTCTAGTTTTTGGTCTATATGTATATATAGGCTGTTTTCCTTTTTTAATATTTCTTTGAACTTTTTCTTCTGCTATCAATCTTTCATCATCTGTTTTAAATATACAATCTACGATTAATTCCTGAAATACACTTTTCTCAGTTCCTACTAAATTGTTTTTATATAAATAATTTAATCTTGTTTTATGTAAATTATATACTAAATTTTTATAAAAATCTATTTTTAAATGGTCCTTTTTATATCTATATAAAAAAATATAACTATACATGTGCAATAATAAACCATGAAATGATATAAATTTTAATTTTATATTATCTTTGTTTTTAATACTAACATAAGGAACACACCTATTCATATTATCAATTATTTCAAATAATACCCTATTTTTATATTTAATATGAACAATATTACCAAATACTTCGAAAAATGGATGATATTTTTCTATTACCATATCTTTTTTTTTATCAATTTTGACAAAATAATTCATAATTATATCAGATACTTTATAAATATTATCTGTTAATAATGATAAATAATTGACTTTGATAGTATTTTTCTTATCATATTGTTGCATATAAAAATTGTAGCAAAATAATCCACAAAGTATAATATCATCTTTATTTGACAGAATATTTTTTATAAAATTATTAATTATTTCTTTATTTTCATCTTCTAATATCGGATAAACATCTAAAATTTTATGTGCCTTTGGTACTGTTGGATAATATTTTTCTAATAAAGTAGTTCTTTTGAATACTTTTTCAATTCTAAATTTAAATGATAATAATGGATCAGTATATATTTTATATAAATCTATATATATAAAATCTGGATGTGTATAATAAAATTTTCCAATTTTGATTTTTGGTATTACATCAAATTGTGGGCGCCAAACATAATGAACATCTAGTATTGCATTAGTTACACGATCTAAACGAAGTGTGTATGTATTTGCATGTACAGCCTCGCTAAAAGAAACCTGTTCAAATCCCATTTTATATAGAGTATTACATAAATATGTTAAATCACGGATTGGTGTGGGCGAATATACATCATAATCCGGAATATCTATATTATCATCTTTATAGAATGCATCATTTTTATTTTTTAATTTTATTAATTCATTTTGCGCAAGACCACCATAAATTATTCTTGATTTACTAATTATATAATTTTCAATTACTTTTAATGCATTATTAATATCTTTTTTATATGGTTTTACTTTTTCATTATTAGCAATTGATGCTTTTTTAATAATTTCATCTAAATTTTTTTCTATTGAATCTGTTCTTTTTTTAATAAATTCATTCATATATTAATCTTATAGAAAATATTTATTCTATTTTGAATCTACAAATAGGACATGTATTGCATTTTTCAAACCATGTATTTAAACAATTTACATGAAAACAATGTAAATGATTACATGGTAATTTATATATTAAATCTTTATCCTTAAAATTATTAATACAAACTGTACACATATCACATTTTATTTCAGTATTCCATTCTAGCTTATCTAATTTATTTAACTGATCTTCACTTAATCCATTATTAATTTCTACATCTTCTAATTCTGTGAAATCTATTTCATCATTTTCATCAATTAAATCATTTAACATAAATGGTATAAATAACATATTTGTTATACAATGACCACATTGACATTCTCGTGGTTCATGACAGTGTTGGCATATAAACCTCGATTTTATTTCTCGATCTTGATTACATTCTGAACAGGTATATGTAATTAAATCATCATCCCGTGTTAAACATTGTCGACAAGTATGACTTATAATGGTATTTTCACTATAATCACAAATTTCACATGTCCATTTTCGAATTTCATTACATTCATTACATTTTATAAGATGTGAGCCATTATCAGTTTCACAATTATTACATTTCCATGTAAATTCTTGATCACAACATTTTTCTATTACATCATTAAACAATCCGCATTTATTACACAACCATTGACCAGTATCATCATTCTCATGTATAATTGGCAAATTACTAATTTCATCAGTATTAAAATTATAAGGAATAAGTGCAGAATACGGGATTATAATATTATTAAATACTTGTGCAGAAAATAAGGGTATTTGTTCACTATATGAAAAAAAAGAATCTTCATTATAAGTATCATCATCACTATCAGTCTCTGTCAACATCATATCAGTTGAACTAATTTCTGAATGATTACTGGCATTTGAATTAAGTTCAATTTCCTCTAAATTATCACTATCTTCATTTTCGTTATTTTCTTCAAATAAATTATTTATATCGACAAATTGATTAGAATTATTATATTGATTCTCTAATGGATTTATAAAAAAATCTGATTCATTTTCTATATTTGTTATAAGTTCATTTAATATTTCATTAATACTTTCAATTAATTCATTGTTTTCAGGTTCAAATAAAGTATCTAAATTATAAGAATTAGTTAAACTGTTATCATGTTGTCTAGATTCAAATAAAGTATCTAAATTATAATAATCAAAATTATTTTGCTCATTTAATGTTTCGGATCTTTCATTAGTTATGAGAGTATACATCTCACCTAATTAATGGTAAGATTTTTATTGCTTCCATCTATTTCCACAATTTTTACATTCGACAAAAACGGTCATCGGTTCATCAGCACTGCGTGTTTGCCTTTCCCAGTAAACACATTTTTTATGTTTGCATTTTTTACAATAAAATTGATCAGTTGTTGCAACAAAATTTTTACATTTTTCAATTTTATCTTTCTTTTCTAAAATATCTTTCCAGTGCTCTGGAAATAATTCTGAGGGACTCATTCCACCAATTAGATTTATATCAAATTGATTCTCTTTTATTTTTGGTAATAATTGTGTATTTTGTATTCTACTGGTTGGATCTAAATTTGCAATAATATTATTAACTTGGTATAAATATAATGAATTAAATAAACTATTATCATTATCAATCCTATTATTTCCACACTCATTTATACAATAATCATATATACTAGTTTCAATAATTGTTGATTTTTTATTATCATCAACTAATTTATTTATATTAATAATATTTTGATTTCTTAATTCTTGAAGTTTCATAATTAATATATATAGTTAAATATATAAATTTTTCTTAAGTTATATTCAATTTTTTTATATAGTATTACATATATATGTTTATATCAGTAATATTAGGACTACTATTAGGAATACTATTAATATGTTTATATAAAAAACAACAATATCATGGCCCAAATTCAAATACTATAAAACAAAATATTTACTATGATTTTGAAACAAATACATGTTTTAAATTAGTTCCCACATTATGTTCGTTAAAACCTTAAATTAATTATATATAAAAAATATTATGGAACAAAATAGAATAGAGTCACCTAAACATGAAAATATAAGTGATAATAGTGATATAGATGAACACAATGAACCAAATGTAGATAATAATTTGGTACAAACTATTTTAAAAGAAATTAACAATGCTGGACCAAATAATTCAAATGAATCTTTTCAAACAACACCTCAACAAATGCATGCTGGAATAGGCAATCCAGCAAATCAACCACCAGAATATTATGTACAACATCCACCAATAGCTTCTGGCTATATGCCACCAATGATGGGACAACATGGCTCACCGCAACAAGGACCACCACAATTTGAAAATCAACAACAGTATCAACAAAATCCCATGTATAATATGCAACCAAACTTATATAATCAGCAAATGATGGATATTATTAATAGCGAAGAGAGTGTGTTTAATAAATTAACTAAACATCTGAAAGAAACTGTAATTTTTATGTTATTATTTATATTACTAAGTTGTGAAACAACACGTTCAGCTTGTGCAAATCACATCCCCAAATTAGGAACAGATACTAATTCATTAAATATGTTTGGTACAACATTACTTGCTGTAATATTTGGAATTATATTTGCTGGTATAAAACAATTTATATAGTAAAATTTTGTACAATATCATAAATTTTATTAACGGACATTATATTATCAACCTTTATTATACAATTTTTTATTTTTTTATTAGTGTATGATTCTTTTAAAATAATCTGCAAATTATTAATATTAATAATAGTTTGATTTTCAGATACTTCTCTATCGTAATTTGATAGTCCTGGAAATAAATCAGGGTTAATATCATCTATTGTTTTAGATACAACGATCATATTTGGCAATTCGATTTTATCATGTATGGTTTCTTTTTTAAATGAAAGTTTATTGTTAATATGTTCAGCATAGATATCATTATGATAATATCGATACTGTTTAAATGTTGTTATATTGCTTGTTTGAGATTTACCAAATTTTTGTATTTTTGTAAAATGATCATCATCTAAATTAATTTCAAATATATCATCATTAATTTTATTTTTTATAATGTATATTTCTATATTATAATTTGAATTTCGACATTTATCAATAAAACTTTGAAATTCACGAATTTGTTGTTTATCCGCCATTATTATTAATATTTAATTAATCTTTATATTGAGTATTACTAATTATATAATCTTTTTTTGCCCATTTAGGTATATTAGATGGTTCATTAATCTTTTCAATTATTTTACTTTTCTCTTTATATTCAGTTTGAGCCCATTCAGGAACATCAACTGATCTTTGATTTATATAAGTTGGTGAATATCTATTATTATAATTTCTATATTCAAAATTTGCTATCAAATCTATATATTTTTGATCTATTTTTTTATGTGTTATTTTTTCATGTATTTTTATACATATAAGTAATACTATTGGTCCTCCGTACATAATCATCGTTACACAATGAATTAAAACCATAGTTGATGATATAATATCAACTTTAGATTCATAGAATATCACAATATAATTTAGTAATAAAATTATAATTGTTGATATACTTGATATATATGATTGTATTTTATATCTGAAAATCAGATGTGGTTGATGTTTAACAATTAAATAAAAGTAAATTATATTAATCAATAATAATAGACTATTTTGTGTTATTGAATGATGAATACTTACGGCAATTGAATATGCAATATTTTTAATAAATAGATAGTAACAAAATCTATATTTTGAGTGTTTATAGATATAATACAGTGAATTGTAATGATGTTCAAATAAGTCAACATTTATCAAAAGTTTATTTTTTTCTAATTTGTATATAATCGCAATAGGTAATCCAATAATAAATAATATTGTATATGCAATACTAATTACAAATGATAAATTATCTTGTGTATTATAGTATATTAAATAATTTAATGTTATTGTACTAAGACTACAATATGTTATTAATAATATTTTTAGAATATTATTTGTATAACTTAAAGTTGCTGTTTTATTAAAACATTTACAAAAACCATAATATATAATATATAATAGATTGTATAATAGTAGAGCCAGAAACCATAGAAATATAGCAAGTTTAAAATGTATAATTGGATCTTTTAAATCAATCTCATTAATTTCAAGTAGTCTTCTATATTTAGTATGTTTGTCAATATGAATATCAAAGAAAAAGAATCTAAAAAAATTACAGAAATTATTATATTTTTCAGAGTAATTAATTTGTAATTGTGATGTAATACTAATAAATTGTATATAATATATTGGAATTATATGAAATAAAAAATCATAACCACAAAAGTTAATTTTATTAGATAAAATCAATGTAAAAAAAACATTAAAAATACTATCAATAATCATTAATAGTATTATTAATTATGTTTTTATATAATTAATAAAATAAATTCATATGCTTTTTTGGAGTATTTAATTGCATCATATATATAACGAATATTCCATAATTTAGAATTATTAGATAGTGATTCGAAAATTAAATTTGCTTCATCTAGGTAGTGTTTTGATTGTAATAAATATTGTATTTGTTTATCAGTAAAATCTGGTAAATTATCACAATTTTTATATTTTATAGGATCAAATGTAATTTTTTCTAAATATATTTGATTTTGTGTATATAGATTATTGATTAATATGACAAATTCGGTATTTATTTTAGTGAGAATTGTTTTTTTATTATACTTTTCTATTTCCTTTATATTATTTACTATTTTTAAATATTCAGGATTCTCATTAATACATAATTTATTTAAATCTGGAAGATCGTCTAACGACAATGATTCTATATTAATGTCCATATTATTATACTACTAATATAAACATACGATATAATTATAAATCAATTTTTAGATTATGTATTTAAAGTAATTGAATTAATACGATTGAAATATAAAATTATATTGTTATTAATTGAATATATTATATATATGTCAATTGCTAATGATTTGATTCATATATCAAATGAATCAATTAATTTTAATTTAAATGAAATGATTGAAACTAGATGTTATTCTGTAGATGCAATTTTATTTATGAAATCATTCTGGGATGATCCTCCGATTAATTTTGAAGATAAATTACCAGAGAATATAAAAAATAATACAGAATACAATTTTTACAAGAAAAATGATAATTATAAAAGACGTAATGGCAAATGGAAAAAAAATTATACAAATACTAATATTCCGGTAAAAGTATATGAACCATTAAAAACAAATGAAGAAACAAGATGGACCCCCAAATTTGTAAAAAATAATAAAGATATAAATGGGGGATCGGAGTTAAATTCAGAGCAAATAAAGCAAAAAATAAATATGTTATTAAATAAATTAACAAATATTAAATTTACTAAACTATCAGATAAAATAATTGAATTATTTAATAAAATAGATAATGAACAAACTTTAAAAGATTGTATACTTTTAATTATACAAAAAGCACAAAATGAAAATAATTATTGTGAAATGTATTCTAAATTATGTTTAAAAATTAATAAAGAATCAAGTATAAAATATGCATTAGAATCAAATAATATTAAATTATTTAAGAATATTCTACTTAATTTTTGTCAACAAGATTTTATTAATGTAGAATTAGATCAAGTAATTCAGGCAAAAAAGAAATGGATTAATTTATCACAAGATGAATTAGACGAAAAAAATTTATGGGCTAGTCAATGTAAAAAGGGCCATGTTAGATTTATTGCTAATCTTTATCTTCAAAATATGTTATCTAATCGAATTATTTATAGATGTATTGATCATTGTTTTTATAATATAAATATTGAAAATCAAGAAAAATTAATTTATTTAGTAGAATTACTAAAAATTACAGGGTGTACCTTAGAACGTAAAACTAATAAAAATATAATTGATATATATTTTGAAAAAATTAATGAATTATCTGCTTCAGATATATATTCAATGCGCATACAATTTGCACTCAAAGATATAATTAATTTACATAATAACAATTATAATGATAAATAAATTATAATTATTACTAATTAGTTTCAGGATCCTCATTATTTTCAACATGTTGCTCATCTTCAACATGTTGCTCATCTTCAACGTTTTGATCATCATCTATATGTTCAATAGCATTTTCGCGACAGTAGTCTGTATAACAAATATTTGAACTTAAATTATGATTATCTAATACATTATGAAATAATTCAAAGTTAGTACCATCTTCAAATGAATGAGATGTTAGCATATAATATATCATATTTGGATCATCAGTTACTACTTCAACTAGTCTTAAAGCACGATTCAACATCCTAACAAAGGTTGGTATAAAATGTTTATGTTCTCTTTTTAATTTTACTTTATTTGCAAAAATAGAATTAATTATAGATGAATCAATATTGTATGTTTCTGATATACGATATCTTTGTGTAAAGAATTCGATTTGTAGTTCTCTAGCAAGTGCATGCCATGTAAACATTTCAGTTGTATTATTGTAAAATCCAATCTGGATCAAGAGGCAACGACTAGTTTCCCCTGTTTCATTGTGAACCCAATTAACATAAGCGCCAGGTGGATCATTATGTTCCATTGTCCAATTGAGAGAATCTTCTCGTTCACTTCGCGTACTTTCATAGAATCTACATACATCAGTAACTAATTGTTCATGCCCAAATCCTAGTAGAGTTGTAGGTCCTTCAGCAAAGTAAAAATTATCAGTCTCGTTTTCGTCACCCATGATTTTTGAGTTGTATAATGATTTGTCGGCTGTAGTAGTATTCTGTGGCTCTATTATTATAAGAGTTTTCTGATTGATTTTTCAATTTTTATATAAATTAGATTCAATGGCAAAACCTTCTGATCCTGTTAATCCATACTCATAATTATACATCCATGAATTATTATAATTACACCAATATGGATTAGTAAAAATAAATAGAGTTACTTGAGATTTTAATTTGCTATAAACTACATCACCTTTTTTAAATCTAGGCTCAGGTCTTTCAATATATGGTCTAGCATATAATGCAATATTATGACTAAAGTGAATTGGAATTTTTTTTCTTAGTAAAATCAATCCAATATCATTGGATATTTCATTTAAATTTCCTTGTAATATAATCATATTAATCTTATATATAAACTTATAAAAGATTAATATAAATTTCATTTTTAAAAATATAGCATATATAAAACGTATGCTGGCATTACAGTCCAAAAAATATTGATATACATAAAGGGTCTTTTCTGCATATATTTACCACATGGAAACTCTTTCCTATCATAATTTATATGTCTTTTAGTTTTTCTTTGAATATTATATTCATACATATATATAATACTATTCATTAATTGAGATGCCATAGAAATTGAACACATTATTAAATATGAATCATGATAATAATGAGATTTAGAATAAATACCCAGAGCTGTAGTTAATCCACAAAACATTGCATGTATTCCTTCAATTATTTTAGTCCAATTATCATAAATAATCATGTACTCACGATCAGCATAAGCACCATATTCTGCATAAAATATTTTGGATAGATTCCATGGAAGAACAAAGCATACAGGATATATATTACTCCAAACATGTTCTTTTTTAATTAGTAATTCACATGATTTCTTTTCTATTTCTTTACGATTAGTTACAAATGTATATTCCCAAATACCAGTTAAAACTGTAAACATTAACCAATAATATGAAATTGAATCAATTGTTGTTAGATTTATATTAGTTTCCAAAAAATGATTTGATACTTTATAAAAGCATATTAATTCAATAATAGCAATACCAATTCCAGTAAATTTCATTTTATTATAATATATTTATTTAAATGAACTTTAAATTATTTACGTTTATTTATATAAAAAAATATATTTATTATAAATAGCGAGTTGGCGCAGGGGAAGCGTGTTGGGCCCATAACCCAAAGGTCGTAGGATCGAAACCTACACTCGCTATTTATATTAATTAAAGTAAATTAAAATTAATTTATTTTAATTACCAATAACAACTTCAGTAATTGAATTACCAATATGGGTGCCTGTCATTTCACTTCCTGAAATCCACGAAATTGCACTATTTGTTTTTGTACCATAATCCCCATTTCCTTTTATATTTAAATGAATATTTATTTTAAATAAATCTATTATCACATTATAGCATAATGAAAAAGTATAATTAGAGATCGTACTATGCCGTGAACAAGTTGGATTTGTTATTAAAAATGCCCATTGCGGTAACCAATATTTTTTATTATCATAAATAATCATACCGTGTGCATATTTACTATATGTATTATTTAATCCCATACAAGTAAAACCATGAAATTTACTAGAAAATAGATATGTACAAATCCACGATGAATTTTTATTTTCTAATAAATTGTAGGATGTTTGTACAAATTCAAAGTAGCCATTACTATTAATTTTTTCATTCAATATCCGTCCTGTATAAATTCCATCTAAGATACTATATGAATATGCAGTATTATCTATTTCACTTCCACTTCTAACAAAACCGTCTTCTGAGATACCTTGAGGTTGTATTCCTATTTTAGTTTGAATGGATATATTTCCTATATCCGTGTATATTTCAATTTGATTGTTATTCTTTTTGATTCTCCATTTATTCCATTTTAAATCTAGTACATCCATATTATTAATGTATTTAATAGCGTATGAACTATAATTGTGATATGTATTATTATAATTATAAAATAAACTACTTTCAATGAATTTGTAGTTTGAATAATTATTACAATTTGGGGTATTAATTATAATATAAAAATAGCCTTTTATCAAAATTTCCGTAAAAACGATTTACTTGATATTGTGGTTGTATTATTAGATTATTTATTTCGGTTTTATTATACGAAATAATTCCGTTAGGTATTTCACATAAATTGGATAGTGCAATTGTTATAACAATATATTTGATCATTATAAATAATTTGATATAGTACATAAAATATAAGATTTATTTAAATTCAATTTTATAAAAATTGAATTTAGGTTAATAGATATAAAATAAGTGGATTCAGTTATAAAGATGAATTCTTACACTAATGACTGGAATTATTTATATAAATATATTTGTTGTATTTTAGTATTATTCCTATTTCTAAAATCTATGTCAAATTGCTTTACATCTAATAAGCACTATAGAAATAAAAATAAAGCGTTTCGTGTTTCTGGTGATTTTTAATTAAATGAAACAATATAAAAATTGATCAATAATATTATATATAATAATAAATAAAACTTTTAATATATGAAAGGTATGTTAAAAGAAAAGAATGGAACATGGAAATTTGGCAATCAAGTTTCTACTTATGAATTGATTATTAGACAATCTCGAAAACACACAAATCTAGATAAAGCTAGTAAAGATCGTTGGGTGACAGAGAAATATAACATAGTAAAGAAAAATCCCCATAAATATGGAACTTATGCTGGATTAAATGATTGGTCTCCAACATTTACAAACGCCCAACTGGCTGAATTTAATGATCTATGTCAAAATACATAAAAAAATTGATTTATAAATTCATATTATATTATAAATTACTAATACAAATAAACTTAAAAAGACACATAGCAAAATGCAGATTTTTATTAAGACACTAACAGGTAAAACAATTACTCTTGATGTAGAATCATCAGATTCTATTGAAAATGTAAAGCAAAAGATTCAGGACAAGGAAGGTATTCCTCCCGATCAACAGCGTCTAATTTTTGCTGGTAAACAGCTCGAGGATGGTCGGACACTAGCGGATTATAATATTCAGAAGGAAAGTACACTGCACTTGGTTTTGCGTCTTCGAGGTGGTATGTAATCAAAAATTGAATATTTAATTAGATTCCTAGTTTATTTTAGTAATAAAACTCTATTATGGCAAATTATTGTACATTTGAATCTTGCCAAATAAATGATAAGCTAGTTGAATATCGACCACGAGTAGTGCAATTTCAATTAGAAATTATTTGGAGTTTTTGTGGTGTTCGTGAATTAATATGGAAAAAAAGATTAAAGAAGTACACAATTTCAGAGGCACAAAATAAAGTTATATATATTAAATATTTAGAATTATTATCAAATTTGGCATCTAAAAATGGAATTTTGAGTACAAAAACAGCAACGCCACAAATTAATAATATTAATCAAATTAATACATATATAGTTCCACATAGTTATCATAAAATTAGTTTTAGTAATAAATATATGTATATTTTATATGATAATTGTACTATAGTAATTTATACAAACGACTATAATATGTTTAATTCAAAATTATTACTTGAATAATTGATTTATTTTTTTATACATTATTATTAATATAAAGTCTAGTTACTGTATGCAAGACCACCCATTCCACCCATAATACGGAGTACATTATAGTTAACAGCATATATATAAACATGTGATGAAGTACTGCCAGTACCAGCTGCACCATCTCTTAATGCGTTAGTAACAGATACATTTAATGATGCGTTATCAATACGACTCATATTACAAGTACCAGATGGTTGATGGTCTTCTGGTTTGAGGGAAAAAGAATATACATTAATATTGTGAGGACTACCTTCGGTTGCTGGAATATTAGTGTGGTGTTGGTATGGTTGTACAAGACTAAAGTACTTACCATCACGAGATTCCATTCTATCATGACCATTTAGTTGCAAGTTACATTCATTCACGGATGACCAAGTATTCCAAACAGTCTCATCACTATTATGACAAACCCATATTAATTCTTTTACAGGATGATTATATACAAGGTCAAATTTGTTATTAGTTCCATTTGCAGAGCCAATTGCATTTGAAAACTTTGTAAATTGAAGTTGTTCAATTAGATATTCATGAGATACTTGAGCAAATCTACGACGTTCATCTGTATCCAAATACATATAATCTACCCATAGTGAAGTATTTGAAATTGATACAGTTGGTTGGGTTTCCACTTCGAAACCATCAACTATCTTCACACCACCACTTTGATGAGTTGCCAAAGTACTTGATGTATATGTCATATTGTCACTCGACTCGAATACCATAATAATTTTAACTTCGTGATATTGTAGAGCAATTAAAGGTAATGCGAGACTTGGATTATTACAAAACCAAAATTGTAATGGAATATATAATGTACGAGTTTTTGTTGCTCCAATAGTTGTACCATAATCGGGTATGTCAGTCATTAAATTATATCCATTCGCTTTATTTTTCGATACTGTTAATTCAGACCATATATTTAGCCATTCAGAATAATGTTTATCAATACGTTGACCACCAATTTCAATTTCCACTTCCTTAATTAATCTATGTCCAATATTTGGTAATCCCACCGTCATATTTGGAGGTACAACAGGTGGACCACCTCCACCACCTGCTGTATTTCCTACTTTTACAGTAATATCTGTTTGAATATACATTTTATGAATTAAATCTCCATTTCTGCTTATTGTTGCAGAAACTTTATTACCAAGGGCTGATGTACCATTAAATGATTGGCTAATAGCTTCCATTGAAAAGTTGGTATGTCTACGATAAATAGCTTTAAAAAAAGTTATCTGTGGATTACCTGTCAGATAGATATCTTGAGCACCATATGCAACTAATTGCATTAAACCACCACCCATTCTTATATATATAAGAAATATTTTTATTCTCTTATAAGATTTGTAATAATTTTACCAGAAGCATTTGTTTTCGGGTCAGTTGATTGAAAAACGATATTTGGATTATTTAGACCAAATTGTTCTAGTGGATATGCATAGAAATGTACATTTGGTGTAATAATATTAATTGATTTTAGATTTTCAAATGTTGTTAAAACAGTTTTTGCCATTTGGTATGCAGTTTCTTGAAGACTTTTACTAAATTTACCTTCATTTGCAGGTCCGCTAAATTCTTTAATTAAAATATCAAGTATTTGATGATTGGCTTCATTGTAACCATTGGATGGTTTACATAAACAATCCCAATAGGATTCTAGTTTTGTGCAAAAAAGTCTATTAGAATGAACTTCATTTTTTCCGACGGGTTGTAAATTCGTATATTTATCTTGTATATAACCTGTAAATCCGCTTTGTGTTGTTTTAAGCAATATCAAATCTTTTATTCCTGAGGTAATAGAACTGTTTGTTTTTTCTATAATGCAAATGCATTCTTTTCGATTAGGTTCTGTATTTCTAATAAATGCATGATTATGTTCTTCATTATCAATTTGAATAGTATTCCATTGACGTGAAGAAATAGAAATAGTTGCTTTTGTAATATGAGAATGTCTTTCTATTATGTCATTGCCTAGAGCTATTCCATAATCTTCAATACAATCAAAATCAGTGGTTAATGCAATTGCATAGCAAGTATTTTTTTGTGTTTCTGTTGGTAATATTTGATGATTTGTTCCAGTAATCCATGATTCAGATATATCTCCTTCAAGAATTACTTCTACTTCCATATCAATAATAGTATGTTTTGATTCATTTTTGATCACTTTAAACACGGGTACTGATTGTTTTCCATATGACGGATTTAAGATAAAGTTATTATTCATAATAATATTATTATGACTATTGTTTTATATAATGATTTGGTAAATATAATATATTCATATGATCCAACATATCATCGGATTTTATTATCGGAAGTTCATTATGAATTACTAAATCGTAATAAAAAAAGTAACATTATTGAAATGTGTGATGAATATATTATCTATGAAATTATATTACAAAGTTGTCTGGAATGCATTTCCTATATAATAGTTTTATTTATATTTTTATTATATATTAAGGTTCAATAAAACAATAGATAATATAAAGATTTATTTTATTATTATGCCAATGGGTAATATATTTTCATACTTGAATAATATTATTCACAATGATAATAAAGTAAATACAGTTACAAATAATATACCTCTTATTACTATATTAAGTGATCTGACATGTAGTACAATTGGTTTATTTATAACAAAACAAATAATAATAAATCATATTCAATATAAAAAATTTTACATTAATAGTAAATATAAAAAACAGATTATCATAAATATAGTTGCAATTATACATTCATTAATTTTAACATTATATGGTTTTAAAAAGTGTTTTTTTCCTTATAATCATTGGTATAATACTCTTGGATCTTATTCTATTATGACATTCACTTGTAGTTATTTCATTCAAGATCTAATAAATCTAGAATTTAAATATAGTAATATTTCTTTTATAGTACATCATATTTTAGCAATCTTATTGGTATGTACATCAATTTACACAAAAGAAGTTCATCATTTAATTGCACCATTTTCACTTGTAGAATTATCAAGTATATTTCTTAATATTGGTTATGTTTTACAATTATTAAATAAGAAAAATTCATTTATCTATAAATTAAATTATATTGTATTCATGCAGACATTCTTTATTACACGAATCATTTGGATGCCTTTTTTAATATATAAGTTCATATTTTATAAAAATATATCCGAAGTTAAATATGCAGAATGGTGTATCACATTTTTAGCTAGTTTAAATATTTGTTGGTTTAAGTTTATAGTACAAAAAGGTATTAAAATAATAAAAAATTGAATTTAATATATATTACAATATATAATAAATTTAAGTATAACACGAAACTA
>MDTC01223154.1_pt1 | contig 23863 bp, 21 predicted proteins | sample 811181 | NCBI WGS metagenome assembly MDTC01 (sample SAMN05326644, study PRJNA326480) | marine metagenome | isolation source: seawater | place: Pacific Ocean: North | collected 2011 | reverse complement strand
GAATTCTTTCTTTTGTTTCACCATCTTTTTCTCCCCCTTCTCTTTTTCCATATTTATTATAATAGAAGTATTTTATTTTTCATTTTATCTTTTCATTAATCTTTTAATTTTCGACACGACTTTAGGATCATGATTTAATTGTCCATTCTCAAATTTAGAAATAATTTGAGGAGTCACAGAAAGTTTAATTGCTACATCTTTTTGACTATATTTCTTTGATTGTCTCCACTTTTGAAATTCTTTCCTCAAATCTGTATCCACTTTTTTATGCTTTAATTCACCTTTTTCAATTTTATCATCCATTTTATGATCAATGTTTACATTATTACCCTTCTTCACCACAACACTTTTTTCCTTATCCTTCTTCTCAGGTGCTTTACAATGAACAATATATTGTCGCCAATCTTGATGTTCCATCTATTAATTTATTAATTTATTTTATTAATTTATTTTATTAATTTATACGCTTCTCAACTATTTCCTCAAAAATTCCACCCCCAAAACACTGTTTATATGAATCCTCTGGAATCATAGTTAAATCACTTAATTCTAAATACCGTAAACTATCCACATTAATTAATTCTCTAACTTCATCAACAGTACGATTAGACATTAATAATTCTTCTTTTGTATTTATAGCAATACCTAATTGACATATATCAACCACCGGTGGTGATGGTATCCGTACATGGATTTCTAATGGATCCAATTTTCGTAATTCATTAATAATTGTCTGGATAACATTTCCTCTAACAATTGTATCGTCCAAAAGAATTAACTTCTTACCTTTTATCTGATCCTTATCATAAATAAACTTTTTACGGCATGCTTTTTTCCGTTCCATTTGATTCAATGAAATAAATGTTCTATCCTCCGTTGACTTTGTAATTAATTGTTTATATTCCAATGATAAATCCTTTGCATATGTTTGACCATAAATAATCCCTGATTTTGGAATCCCAATTACAATATAATTCTCTGTATCTTTAATAATATCTTCTTTCTTTGCCAATTGATGAGATAATTCTTCACGGAATGATTTGATGGATTTATGATTATAATAACTGGATGGATTCATAAAATAAATGATTTCAAATAAACAAATACAATCCATTGATTTTGGATGATTATAAATTCTGTGAATACCAGATTGATTCAGTTTTAATATTTCACCACTCCCAACTTCTGTTACACCGCTACAATTGGATAAAGCAACTGTTTCGGATGATAGATACACATTTCCATCTCTATAACCATATGATAATGGACGTATTCCATATCTATCTCTAAGGATATAGAGGTCTGTTCCAGTGATAATTAGTATACAATATGATGCAGGTATTGTATTCATAATATCAATTAATGCTTCTTCAATTGTATTTTTCCTATGGATAATTTTATCCAATAGATATTTTGAATCATGTGAATTGGTGATCGTTGGGACGTTACCATTGTGTACGATACTGATATTATTTTTAGTAAGAGGTTGAATTTCTTCAAGACATACCTCATTACCTTCTTTAGATATTCCAGAGGTTGAATATCTTACATGACCTATACCGGATAATAGATTCGATTTTGGCGAATTAAATTGTTTAATCTTACCAATATATTTTTCATACTGGATATCTTTACCATCTGTATATGATACACCGCAACTGTCTTTACCCCGATGTTGAAGTTTTTTCAAACCATCTACTAAATCAGTAAAGATATCATCCTTTTTTTTACAATTATAAATTCCAAAAATTCCACACATGTGTAATTATATTATACTTAAATATAAGATCTTAAATATTTATTATAGGAATTAATTCATTCTTAGAATAAATTAAATTTGAAAGATAATAAAGATAATAAAGATAATAGAATATATAAGAATATATATAAATGGATCCAAAACATCTTACAAGGACCAGTTTTTGCAATAAACAAGTTGATAATGTAACTGATAATTCAATGAAAAAATATATTCTGGATAATATGTTTCTTAAAACATCGATAAAATATGATTCAAGATATGCTAAAATATACAATGAACAATACAAAAAGAATCTAAATAATCCTCATATAGTTTGTTTAAAAAGTTCTGGAACCCAATACCTATTATTCTGTACCCAAATTAATGATATTAATTATTGTTTTATGATTGATAAAAAAGTGAAAGATGGTTATGAATATCCAAAGATATTTATAATTCATTGTCGTTTCTTGCCTGATCTATTTAATGGAACATTATTTGAAGTTGAACTTATCCGAGATAAAATGAATGAATGGAGTATACTAATTGGTGATATTTATACTATGAAAGGAGTTTCCATGAAAAATACCCAAATACATGAACGGATTAATAATTGTATTTCTATAATGGAGAATGAATATATTGTTGATCCATTTTGTGATATCTGTCCAATTCACATTAAGAAATATTTTAACTTGAATCAGATTGATTCTATTATGAATGATTTCATTCAGAAATTACCCTATAATATTCGAGGATTTTACTTTGTACCATTAAAACCTTCGTATGCAAAAATATTATATCTTTTTAAGGATATTGATTTTAAAAAATTAAATTCAAATAATAAAGAAAATATAAATTTCAGAATTATCAAGACCGTTAAATCTGATATCTATGAATTATACATTTATAATGAAAATAAAACAAACATTCAGAAACATTCTTATGCCTCTATTCCAAATATTAAAACTTCGGAATGGTTAAATGAATTAACCTCCATAAAAGATGAATGCATCGTTGAATGTAAATACAATCCATTATTTAAGAAGTGGATGCCTATGAAAGAAGGAACCGGAATCGATACAATTATTGATATTAAAGAATAATTATTGTATCTTACTATGCCCTGATTCTGATAAATATCGAATATCAATGTCATTTGGACAATTTAATATTTTTTCTCTTAAATAACATACAAATGTTAATCGAGTATATTTATTGTCAAGACCTACTGTCCCTACTTCAGGATTATCCTTAAAAGCATAATCTATTGTATCATTATATAATTTATCTTCTTTTGTTTCATATATTTTTGTATTCGCATGCCATTGATGAACATCCATTGCTAAGAAATCTCCAGTACGGACATCCACTCCAATTCCAAATTGAGGCAGTACAGTATATCCTCCGTGATACTTTCCTCTTTGAATTACAGTTAAATTACCAAAACCATCTTTAAAATCTCCAGCATCTCTATGGAGGGCCGTTCTAAAATTTCGATTAATCGTAATTGTTGAAAAACAGGTACCGTCGATTTTAAGATGTGGTTTCATATTTGCACGTTCTAATTGTTTTGCATATGAATCGGGTATTAATTTACGAAACATAGTATCAATTTGTTGAATAAAAGGAAGACCTTCTTTATACTTACTATAATTTGTTCGAGTAAAATGTGTGAGACGACATGGTAAATGACAGAAATTTTTAGATGCTTCATAAAATCCAATAGGATTTGATGCAACTTGATTATTAACCTTCATTTTTGAAACTCCTCCTTTATTCTTAATTATTAAGATTATCATCTCATCCTTTTTATCTAAAATATCATCCGAATATTTTAGATTCATTTCCTTTAGTTTTTCTTGAATTTGTTCAATTGACAATAAATCTAATTCTTCTTTCATCTTATTTCCATCAGGAGTCAAATAACCAGTCGACCATTTACTTGTCCCTACTAAATCACGTTTCTTCCAATATGTACTATCAGTACTAATTGGTCCGGCAGAAGCACCCCTTCCACGACTTGGTTTTGCCAAATCCTTATAAGAGTTCCATCCAGTTCTTACCAATGAATTCGTAAAACTATTTTTTCTAAATTTAATTAATAATTTTTCAGAACCATCATCATCTTTATAATATACATCACAATTAAAATTTATAACAGGTATCTTTATAAAGGATTCATCAATCCATTTACCTTCAAGTTTAGAGACTTCATCATCAGTTAGGTACTTCTTAACAACTATCTTTCTTGGACGGGGCATATAATAAAGATAAGAAAAAAAAATATGAATGAACGAATAAATGAAATTATTTTAGAAAGTAAATTACGAGAAGTATAATGATAATAATAATAAAGATAATATGTAAAATTTTTTCATATGGACTTCTATAATATAATTCTCGATAATTATCAATTACATCATCATATGATAATATAGGTTTACCATTTATTTCATTCACATTATTATGAATTTTAATAAACCATTTAACTAAACCTTCTTTATTACGTAAATCTATTGGATAGTCAATTAGATTTCTCTGATAATGTTCTTTACACTGTGGACATGGTAAAATATCACCTAAAGAATAAAAAAAAGTAAGATACTTTTCTTTATCTTCATTTGTTGGATTTTTAGGATAATTCATAGTAACTGAATGTAAAAATATCCAGGCATTCGGTCCCCACACTTTAGGATCCATATTTATATAATATTTATATATTATTTAAACAAAAAAATAGTAAATGAAATATGGAATCATATAAACAAAGAAAGGATTATTGTAATAATTGTGGGAATTTTGGACATTTATATCGTAATTGTAGGCACCCAATACTCAGTTATGGGATTATACTCTATTGTAAACTAAATGATGATGAAAAACATAAAAAAATGATATTAATTGAGCGTAAAGATTCAATATCATATATCGAATTTCTTCGTGGAAAATATCCTTCAATTTATGATATTGACTATCTAAAGTTATTATTTAGTCGTTTATCAAAGGATGAATTACATAAAATAATAAGTTATGATTTTGATAAATTATGGAATGATTTATGGATTGATACAAATACTATTAATCATAAAATTAGAAAAGAATACTCGAAAAGTAAAGAACATTTTAATGCATTGAAAAAAGGTTTTGAATATCGAGGTATGAATATTAATCTCGAATATTTCACAAAACATTCATCTCCATGTAAATATCATGATAATGAATGGGAAATCCCAAAAGGTCGTAGAAAGAAATATGAAACAAATCGTGAATGTGCGATACGAGAATTTGCAGAAGAAACAAATATTAGTAATAAAGAATATAAATTATACAATAATATAATTCCTATGATTGAAGAATATGTAGGGATTAATGGAGTACGTTATAAACATGTATATTACATAGGTGAGATAAAGGAACAAAGTCCATTATATATTGATAAGAATAATAAGAATCAATTTACTGAAATAAAATCAATTGAATGGTTTACAAAAGAAGAATGTTTAGAACATATTCGTGATTATGACGGAAATAAGAAAAAAATAATAACTGATTTCTTTAACTTCTTAGATATTCAAGGAAATCATATTACTATCAAATGAAGATTTAAAAAAAGATTAAAATATATTTTTATTATATAATGAATGATAATTATGAGAAATACATAAATTATTATCAATCTAAAGTAGATAATAATGAAGATAAAATGAATGCGATTCATCGAACAATTGATGATAATCTTCAAAAATATAATCAATCGGATAATGGTGATTATCCGGATTATACTAATGGAAACTTTATTAAGGAACTAACTAATAAATTAGAATATAGATATACGCCGACTTCTTTTGATATCAGTGAATTATCCACTAAATGTGAAAAAAAAATTAATTTAAATGATGGAACAATCCTTACACCTGAATTTGAATTAACAAATAATCAACAATTTCTCAAAAATTTTATCAATAATAATACTCCCTATAAAGGATTACTAATATTTCATGGAACGGGTGTAGGTAAAACTTGCGCTGCAGTTAACATAAGTAGTTCCTTTCGAGATTCATCGATTAATAAAGATAAACGTATTATTGCTCTTATATCTAAAAATATTCGAGGTAGTTGGAAAGATACAATCTATGATAAAAATAAAGGTGTGAATCAGTGTTCTGGAGATAGTTTTGAAGATATAATTAATGCAGAAGATAATAAAAGAATCACAAATAAAAAGGTTGATAAAATGATAAAAAATTATTATGAATTCTATGGTTATCTAAAGTTCGCAAACAAAGTAAGGAAATTAATTGAATCAAATAAAGGGAATCAGGGTTTAACGGATAAAGAAATAGAAGTAAGAGAGAAACAAATAATACGTAAACATTTTTCAAATCGAATACTTATTATTGATGAAATCCATAATCTTAGAGAAGATAAGAATGTAAGTGATGATATTGATAAAAGAATTAAAAAAGATACAGAGGTACTTTGGAATTTAGATGGTCAAATATTACAAGGGATTGTTCTATCTTCCGAAGGGAAAAAAACGGATCGAGTTTACAATATACGATCAAATCATGATGATCAAGTTTATAAAGTCACCGTGGATAATATCTTTAAAAATGAAGATAAAAATACGAGGGAAATCATTGAAAAAGTAATCAACTATAGTGAAGGATTAAGATTAATTATTATGTCTGCAACACCAATGTTTAATAAATCAACAGAAATAATATGGTTATTAAATTTATTACTTAAAAATGATAATCGACCAACCATTAATTACGATGACGTCTTTCTAAAAAAGAAAAAAGAAGATGTCTTGAAAATACCAGAAGGAATTAACATTATTAAAAATAAATCATTAGGTTATGTTTCCTATTTAAGAGGTGAAAATCCAATTTCATTTCCATTGAGGTTATATCCCGATAATAATAATGAAAAATTATGCATGTCAAAGAATGGACCTTTAAACTATCCAACCCGAAGTTTATATAATGAAGGGAAACGATTAATTGCTAGCAGTCTACATAAATTTGAGTTCATGAAAATGTATAATACAAGGATGGATAATTATCAATTATCCACCTATAGGAATTTTATTGAAGATCTTGAATTAAATCGAAAAAAAGGTGAAATAAGATTATCAGATAGAAATATAGGATTACAGATATCAAATGTAGTCTATTCTAATAATAAAGAGGATAGATTTACTAATTGTTTTGGATGGACAGGATATGATAGATTTATTCGTGAAAATATTGAAAGAAGACAAAAGAAATGTACTTATCGTAATCTCTCAAATCCATTATTTGATATTGAGAATTTAAAAAATATTTCCTCAAAAATACACACGATTATTCATAATTTAATGGAATCAAAATCTGAAGGGATTATCTTTATTTATTCAGAATTTATTTACTCTGGAATACTCCCGTTTGCTTTAGCACTTGAACATCTCGGTTTTGAAAAATATGGAGGACAAAATATATTAAATTACCCAGAATGGAAAGATAATGAAGATGGTAGTAAAACAAAAAGGGAACCAATCGATCATATGTGGAATCCAATGTCAAAGAAAAAAGGGAAACGTGCAAAATATATCATGCTTACGGGCGATACATCTTTATCACCTAACAATAATGAAGAAAGAAAACAATCCATGGAAAATAATACAGATGGGGAAAAAATTAAAATAATCTTAGGGAATGCTGTTACAAGTGAAGGTATGGATTTTAGAAATATTAGAGAAATACATGTTCTTGATCCATGGTATCATTTGTATAAAATTGAACAAATCATTGGACGGGGAATACGATTATGTTCTCATACTAATTTAATCAAAGAAAAAAGAAATGTAACCGTTTATTTACATACAGCTTCAGTTGAACCTAAAATAGAATCAATAGATACAAATACATATCGTATTGCAGAGGAGAAATCATCGAAAATAGGTTTAATTGAAAAAATCTTGAAAGAAAATGCAATTGATAGTATTCTTAATAAATCAATGAATCAAATAAAAAATATGAAAGATATTACACTAAAAACAAGTCGATCAAAGATAATTACTGTACCTGCAAATGATAAAAAATATTCTAAAATATGTTCTTTCTTAGATTGTAATTTAGTTATTGAATCATTTAAGGAAGGGGATATTGATACAAGCACTTATACAGTTGAATCGATTAAAGATCAAATTAAATTAATTTCGAAGGTTATTTCAGAATTATACAAAGAAAATATATCCTATACACTCGAGGAATTAATGGAAAGAATAAAAGATTTAATTAATACAAATGATATTATTATTTATCATACCATTGATTCAATGGTTGATAATAAAACAAATATTCTAAATAATGATCGTTATGGTTATATTATCAGGACAAATTATTATTATATATTTCAACCACAAATTGAAAAAGATACTTTCATTCCCTTATATTATCGGATTGGGGATCAACCTTTAGTCCCAGGGAATGAAATGTATGTAAAATATACAAATAAAATTATTATTGATTATTCTGAACAATATAACTGTACCATGGATTATAATGATATTTATGAAAAATTAAGAAAAGAATTTGTTAATAGTAAATATTATGTACTTGACTTTCTCTTAGAAAATGAAATAAAGGAAGATTTAGATGGTGGAACTAAAAAAACACAACGACTCATTAAAGAACAATCTGAAAAGAAAAAAATAGTAGAACGTAATATTTGCGATAACTTTATTGATAAATTATCTTTTGAAAAGAAAGTAATATTATTAAAAGAACTTCTATGTGAATATATTACCTCCGATTCCAAAAAAATAACTGATAGATATGATAAAATAATATTTACTTTCTTCGAAAAAAATAAAAACTTTATCATGAAAAATGATGAAGATGAATATAGTATTTATGACCCTCAATTTGGTAATGTAGTTGGATTTTTTCTTCTTAATACGAATAAATATAATGAAAATCAGGATCAAAATATAATGTATGATTATAGTTTTTATATCTATAAAGATGAAGTATGGTCTGAATTAGATAGTATTGGAAAGATATCGATCAAAAATAATTTTAAATCAAAGTATCCTCTCTTTGTTGATACAACACCAATATGGGGATATAGTTTTAAAGATAAAGAAGAAAGGCATTTATTTAAGATAGTCGATAATTATTATAAAGGAAGTGATTTGACTGATAATATCAAAGCACCTGGTAAGGTAATGGGTAATGAGGGTCATAAACCAATTACCTTACTTAAGAATTTATATAAATACTTTCCTGAAGATTATAAGAAATATATTCAATACTGTGTCTTTCTTATTAAAAGTAAAGAAAAACAAATTTTATCTGTTATGAAGAAAAAGAAAGCTGGATCAACGTTATTTTCAGATAAAGTTAAAAATATAAATGATGATGATACTTTTAATAAAGTGATTATTGAATATATGAGATATTATTATCTTGTTAGTATCGAAGAATACAATAAAAATGTCAAAGTTAACCGTACATTAAGAAGACCTAGATCTATGATATCAAAAGAATATCTGACAGAACTTCTCGAATATACATTGCGTGGTTCAAATACATATTTTTCATATGATACATTTTTATTAAAATATGGATTTTAAAATATTTGAACATATGGTTTTAAGATAAATTTGAATGTTAAGATAAATTTGAATTATTTAAACATTTAAAATATATAACATTATATTAATAGAATGGCATCATATATTAATGAACAGATACTCACAAATAACTTAACGATTCCTTCTAGAGAATTAACTAACGATATCGATAATTTAATTCTAATAAAATTGAAAGAACAGATTGAGGGTATTTGTTTTGAAGATGGATATATTATTCCCAATTCTGTGAAGATTATTAAAAGGAAATTAGGCAAAATTAAAACAACAAATAATCAAAGTGGTATTCAATATGAAATAGAATATAAAGCAAAAATAATATCTCCAATCAATGGAGATGAATTAGAAATATATGTCAATAATATTAATAAAATGGGGATTGTAGGTTACATACGCATGCATGATACTGATAGTACTTCTGAAGATAGTCCATTAGTAGTTATGATTCCATCTGAATATTTAAAAGATAGTAGTTACAATATTGAGGATATCAATGTTGGTCAGAAATTAAATGTTACTGTTATAGGTTCAAGAATTAAATTTAAATCCGATAAGATACCTGTTATAGCAAAAGTTTTATAATATGGGTTCAAAATAAAATCATTATATATTGATTATTATAAAGATATCCATGGATAAAAGGATGTACATTTATAACCACATTAGTTTATTAAAAAATCACGATAATTTTATTAGAATTTTAACCGATAATAATTGTAATTATACTAAAAATAATAATGGCATTTTTGTGAACCTAACTACAATTAGTGAAATAATTATAGATAAGTTATTTTTTATTCTTGAATGTGAGTTACAAAATGGAAATCAAATAGATGATGACCGTAATATATATATTCAAGAAAATATTGAAAAGAATAAAGGTCGAATAATTACAAAATCGAATGTTAAACAAAAGGATTTTAAGAAATTATATTTAAAAGATTTTCAAAAAAGAGAAAGAGAAATAATAGTTATCTCAAAAAAGACAAAATTATAAATTTGATAATACTTAAATGTATTAATAGTAATATAAATAAATTATGTTTGATTTTGATTTCTATAATACTGCCATAAATGATACATATCAATTTGCAGATAAAATAAAAGATTCAATCTTTATTGAAGGAAATAAGAAGGAAATTTCAATTAAAGGGAAAAAAGATATCTGTGAATTATTAATAGGGGAAAATGAAATTGAATATCAATCATTAGATGATAATCATAAAGAACAATTTATTCAAAATAAAAAAATAGAAATTGCATCACAATGGACATCACATGATAAATATTCAAAGAAGTTTACATCATCCATTATTAATTCGGGACTTCAAGAACAAAATCATTTATCTTCGATTTTATATTTAAATGAACACTATAAGATTAATTGTATTATTGTAAATGAATTAACCAATAATTATTATCAAACAACTGTTAAAGATTATCCGAAGATAACATGTGTTTATAAAAATAATACTTGGTTTCTTAATAATGATATTCTTCAAAAGAATATCGAGTATTCTTGTATCTCTGATTTAAAAGAAATAATTACATTTGATTGTGATCCTCAAATCTATAAACCTTATTTAAAATCAATCTCAAATTACAAGATTAAAGATTTAGAGGATATATGTAATTCTTTAGAATTTAATATACCATTAAAAGATAAAGATGGAAAAAAGAAATTAAAAGCGATTTTATACAATGAAATAAATTTGAAACATTATAAGAAATCCACTTAAAAAAAAAAATACTCAGTTATTATATTAATGAAATTATTTATAAGTAATGATTCTAAAGTAAGAGAATATTTTAAGAAAGCAATTACTGATAATAGTTTAGAATTAGAATTAATTTTTGGTTCTCATCCAGGTAAAAATCCAATTGATAAAAAAATATTCCTAAAAGTATTAGATCATTGTAATTCGACTTTTAAGAAAGTATCTGAAACAGTTGATCTAGATGTCCGTACCCAATATAAACAAAACGTATCTTCCGTAAGGGCAACCATCCATGGATTAGATTCAATTAAAAAGTATTGTAAAGATAATAAGTTAATCGATGTACATAAGAATATTGATTTTATTGAAAAAAAGAATATCATCGATGGAGAACAATATACTTCGATTAAAGATTATAACTTTAATGTTAGAATTAATCTAAAACAAGAAATAGAATTAAGAAAAACACATCATTATGTTAAATCTTATTTAACAGATATTGATTCTAAAAACAAACATTTTAGATATAAAAAAAGGTTCAGTTTTATCACAGATGATCAATTATTTCGAATTGATCTAACAATTGTAAAAAGTACTTCCTTTCATAAAGGAAGATATAACTTTAGAAAATCCTTCAAAGAAGCAAATATATTAAACAATCCAGAAATATTTGAATTAGAAATTGAATATCTCGGATGGAAAGGAAATACAGGTGCCGCTGATCTAGATAGTATGTTTCAAAAACTAAACGAAGTCATCTTATCAACAGAATCAATACAAGGATTCAATGGAAATATTTATGATCCATTTAACATTGGTATCCCTATCAAAGAAATTGATTATTATAATCAACTTGTCTCTGAAACTGAAAATGCAATTTATGAATTAGATTCGCCCAAATATAAAGAAGAAAATCCCACATTATTAATGAATTATAATGATGAGTCAACTATTCGTTATTCATACGACGATTATCGTATGTTACAAGGTAAATTTACACGCATTAAAAAAGAATATTTCGAAGAAAATAATATTGATATAAGAATTCATGAAACTCTTGAAGAATATTATCGATTAAATATTCAAATAGGTATTATTAGTGATATCCATGAAGAATTAGAATATGATGAAGGTGATGAAAGTAAAATGGAATATAAAGATACAATTGTAACTGTTAATCTTTCTCCTAGTATAGGAGACATGCATTATCTATATATTCCATTAAAATATATTTATGGTGGATATTATTCAATTGAAGAACAGGTGATTAAAGAAAAATTTAATCTAGATGACAAAGAAGCAATCCTACATAAAAAAGAAGAAATTGAAGATAAAGAACAATTAAAAGATTTAGTAAAATCAGAGGATGAAGAATTAAGTGAATTAGCAGGAAATATCCTTGATCAAAAAGGAGGGGCAGGTGAAGATAATGAACTAATTCATCCTATAATTGATAAATTATTTGATATTTTAGAGAATAATGTTATTCACCTTAGTAAAGTAGTTCAAGAATCAGATAAACTAATCTCTTATCGTCTAAAAGAGAGTGTCATTGAAAAATATAAGAAGATTACAGATCAAAAAGCAAGATATTTTACATTTATTGGTCCCCAACCAAAAACACTTAATATGGATTGTATCGGGTTAGGTAACCCTAAATCCATTATTATTGACTATGCAGTTACAGAAAAAGCAGACGGTGAACGTTACCAATTATTTATTCATGAAAAAATAGGATATTTAATCAACTCAAAACAAAATGTCATTGACACCGGATGTATGTTTAAATATGTTGAAGGTGATTGGATTCTTGATGGTGAATATATTACCAAAGATAAATATAACCAACCAATCCGGAAATTTATGATCTTTGATGTTTATTGGTGTGGTTTAAGTGGAATACCACAAGATGCACACACATATCCATTCTTATCCAGAGACCCTTATGATTCTGGATCAAGATATGAAATACTTAAAACCTTTAAAAAATTAATCACAGAAAAGGTAGGGGATGATACAACCAAAGAAAAGGATATTGAAAGTTCCAATGTAGAAGAATTATGGATGTCAAAATTAAATAAAAATCTCAAATCTAAAATGTATAATATTGATGTAAGTCAATCATTAACTGAGGAAGAAAGGGAAGAATATATTCAATATCTAAATGATAATCAAATTGAACCAATTATTAATTATGGAAAGGATTATCTAACGGTCGATGTTAAAGAATATCAATTTGGTTATCAAACTAAAACAAATGAAGATAAAATTAATCTAGATAGTCTTCAAAAAAATGATATCACTAAAATATTCAAAGTATCTAAAAATATACTCACAAAAGATAGTGAAGGATACTATGAATATAGAATTGATGGTCTGATATATTTACCCACCAGATTATCAGTTAATGGTAGTATCGAAGGATTTCAATCGAAGAAAATTCACGGGACATGGCCTCTTAATTATAAATGGAAACCACCCCATGAAAATACAATTGATTTTAAGATTAAAATTAAAAAGGAAATGACTCGTGGGAAATTAATTGATAAAGTATTTCCCTATGTTGCTTATAATGAAGATGGTAGTAAAAAATCCAGTGAATATAAACAAATTGAACTATATGTTGGTTATAAAGAATGCGAAGATAAAAGTATCAATTATTGTATGAAAGTAATGATGGATGATAATGTACTTGTAAGTAATAATGACCTTCAATTATTTAATGTAAATAGTCCAGAAGATGAAAGATATAATATTACAAATATCCCATTAACAGATGGTAAATTATTATGTGATAATTTTGAAAAAGATGAAATCAAAGATGGAGATATCGTTGAAATGAGATTTAATAGATCTGCGAGTGATTCGATGTATTGGGAACCTGTGAGAGTAAGGTCAGATAAATTAAAACCACAATTCTTTGATATCGCCTATGACGTATGGGATACAATTAATCGACCAATAACTACATCGAGAATATCAGGGGATGACTTTGTTAAAAATAAAGTAGATATCTATGAAGAAACTAGTGGTAAATACTATGTTAATGAAGATAATAATATCTTAAGTGATTCAGAAAAATTAAGGAAATTCCATAATTTCGTTAAATCAAAATTAATTGGTGGTGTTTTATCATCCTTTAATCGTAAGGTTAAGGTTATGGATTTATCTTGTGGTCAAGGTGGAGATATTAATAAATTTGTCAATCATAAATCAAATGTATCATTATTAGTAGGAATTGATATCTCTTCGAATATTCATGAAGCTTGCCGGAGATTCTATTGTAATCGTGGTAAATACAAGACAAAAGGAATATTCTTTCGAGGGGACACTAGTAAGAATATTAAAAATGGAGATTCGAGTACCATTCAAGATGGTGATAAAAATGATCAGGTCCATGCAGAAGCAGTTACAAGAATATTATACAATCAAAAAGGGAAGATACCAAATGATTATAAAGGAGTTATTAACCGTTACTTAGGATTAGCTAATGATGGTTTTGATATTGTAAATTCTCAATTCTCCCTTCATTATTATTTTAAAAATAAAGAAACATTTGATGGTCTGATAGGAAACTTAAAAGATAATATTAAAAAAGGAGGATACTTCATTGGAACATGTTATGATGGAAAGAAAATATTTGATTATTTTCAAGAAAGAGAAAAATTATTCCAAAAAATTAAAGATATTGAAGAAGAAGGTCTCGATGAATTTCCCGAAGAAGAAGATAGTTCTGAAGAAGAAGATGATGATGAAGAAGAATTACTATTGGAAGGTAAAAAAGGGGAAAGTAATGTGTTTACCTATACCGATAGAAAAGGGAATATTGTATTCAGTATCGAAAAAGAATATGGTATCGATACTTTTGATTATGACAGTGATGATTTAAGTAATATCTTTGGTAATCAAATTAAAGTATTCATGGATTCAATTGGTCAAGTTATCCCAGAATACTTAGTCAATTTTGAATACCTCAAAGATACTATGGAAAAAAATGGATTTGAAGTATCTATTCCAAATGTTAAAACAAATCACCATATCTTCAGGAAAGATTACTTTGAAAATGGATTTGGACAATTCAAAACCATTATCTCCAAATTAAAAGAAATAAGTTTCAAAGATAAAGATCTAAAGAAATTAGATCCAAATGGAAATAATATAGCATACTATAGAGATGCTCTTGATATGCAAAGTAGTGAGTATTATACTGATCCACTCGTGAATCTTAGTTCCTTCAATAATTATTTCATCTTTAAACGAGTATAAAATATACTGTGTAAAATATTTAAAATGAATTTAATACATTAGTTTATGAAGATATATAATTTAAAATCAGACCATGGAAAGAAGATTAATTTATTAAATAGGGAAATAAGGGAGATTAATTTAGAAAATAAAAAGAAATTAGGTTTAGCAAAAAAATCGATTGATTCATTACATAATAAACTATGGGAACTCGGAAAGAAAAAAATGAACGATTATGAATATATTTATACATCTTCAAAAATAGAAAAGAATATTTGTTCAATAGTACCTGTAAGTCGTTCTTTTTTTAAGTTACACGAAATAATTACGGATTTTAATATGTTTGATGAAGAATATTCATCAGCATGTATTGCAGAAGGTCCAGGAGGTTTTATTCATTGTCTAAATAATAATGGTTCTAAAAAAGTTTATGGTATAACACTAATCTCTCGTAATAATCGAAAGGTACCCTATTGGAATCAGATTATAAGTAATAACAAAAATAATGTTCTATCATACGGTAGTGATAAAACCGGGGATATCTATAAATTGGAAAATGTAGACCACTTTATAGAATTAATTGGTAAAGATTACTGTCATTTAATAACTGCAGATGGTGGTTTTGATTATTCAAATGATTATAATTCTCAAGAAAGTCTATCGTATAAATTATTATACTGTGAAATATTTACTGCACTAAATATTCAAAAAAACGATGGTAATTTTATTATTAAATTTTTTGATCTTTTCAATTACAATACTATTCAACTGATCTATATTCTCTATACATGTTATGATAAAATTATTATTTATAAACCATTAACAAGTCGATTATCAAATTCAGAAAAGTATATCTTATGTATGGGATACAATGGGTGCTCCAGAAATATAATTCAATTGATGAGAGAGAATTATTTAAATCCTGAAAAATTATTATTAGATATTCCTCAGTCTTTTATTGAGGAGATATCTTCCTATAATAATATATATACTTACAGTCAATGTTCATGTATTAATAATATCATTCATATGATAAGGTCCGAAAAAAATGACGGTGATAAACCAAGAAAAGAACAAATTATACTTGCAAAAAAATGGTGTGAATTATATAACTTACCGATCAATAAAAAATGTATTTACTTAAATTGAATAATTACTTAATTCTTCTCCATTAAGATCACTTATATCCATATTCATTGATGATATTGATCCATGACCGACCACACCTTCGAAGAAAACACCACCATTGATTGTTTTACCATCATCACTTGTATTATAATAATTATTATCAATAGATACTACTTTATCACCAGTTACATTTGTAAAGATATCATTATCATCTCCAATATTTTGTATTGTCTTATTGTTTTCTTCATCAATTAACTTTGGAGGAATACTTTGGAGTCGATCATTAAAACTACAATAAATACTTGTACCATTGATATTACATCTATCAGGGATTGATTTATCTGAATAGGGAGATGTTATATCAGTATACATTTTATCTTTATTATTAAAAAATTCTCCAGGATTAATGAACCCAGATGCAAGCTTAGAATTATGATTTTCTGGATGTTGCGTATTATTTTTATTTGTCCATGCTCTTTTATATGTATCTTCTGGGTGCCTGTATTTATCTACATGATTACTTGAATATGGTGAAACAAATTCATCTTCTTTATTTGGTTCTCCAACAACATATCCATTTTTATTTCCTATATTTTTCTTCTTATCTAATGATATTTTATTATGTAAAACAATAATTAATACCAATATAATAGCATACAATACATAGATATTATCAAACATTATATATATATAAAATATATTTATTCTATATTAATGATAATAATTTCTAAATCTATTTAATTCATTCTGATAATTTTGATTTGTTTTATCAGTTTGAGTATAAATTATTTTTAATATTTCCCGTTCACCCACTTTTGGGGGAGTTACATTATGTTCATATCCAGATGCCTTAACAATTAACACAGAATTCGGTTCAGTCCATTTCTTATGTAATTTCCCTTCATCGTCTTTCCATTGTGTTAAACTCTCTGTATTATTTCGGATAGTATATACTGCCTCATATTGTGGAATTTCATACATTAATAAATCCGTATGCCAATGCATTCCAGGGGAATCGTCTTCATAATAACGGTGTTCGATTGGGAATTCTGAACGATTAATATTTTCAATATTAAGTTTCTTTTTAATAAGTCTTAAATATTTTGGATGATAAAAAATATCATATACACTTTCATCTGAAAGAGGTTTTGCATATCTGAAATTCTCGAATTTAAATGTATCTTTATCTTTATTTAATGCTAAAATTTTACGGTAATCCCCTTCATCTAAAAAGTTTGGAATATATATAAGATTTGAATCAATTACCTCTTCTTCTGAGTCTTTTTGAAATAATAATACAATTAATAATAAAATTAATAATAGAAATATTACAATAAATCGATTCTTCATATATTATAGAGTATAAAATGATTCCATGGATTCACTCCTATATTCAAGTGTTAAGTATTCATCGTATTCTTTTACTAGAATATCAATACCATCTTTGATAGTTTGATAAAGTATATATTCTTCTTGAATATCAACAGTATAAAAATTAAAAGGTATACATTCTTCCATTTTATATTCCCTGATAATTAATTTTTTAGAAGGATCATATGTAATACTTAGATCAGTTACATAATTAAATGTAGATTCTCCATTCGATTGTTTAATTATTTCTACATTGTTAATCCAATATTCATTAATCTTTCCCTTTTTTAATAAAGAATACTTTTGGATTAAATCATTTAATTCCCCTTTATCGATCTTTTCATCATACATAGATAGATCATTCTGAAAACCCAGATCTCCGCGGAGACAAACCTTACATGGATGAAAAGAATACATTATATATATCAAAATTATACCATTGATTTTAAATACTTAACCAAATGTATTTTCACTTGTATACACAACATATAAGAATCCATCTTCATCCTTCTTATCTGAATATATATCACGAATTGTCTTATTACCACCTGTAAGAGTATTATTTATTGTTATAAATAAAGATTGACTTGGTTTTAATTCAATTCGTTTTCGAACGACATACATAAATTCCATTATAGTCATATCCTTTGGAACCAAATATTTACACTTATCAACAGTTGGTAGAGTACAATCATGGTGTTTCTCAACTATAATAGGTACTCTTCCCGTATACTTCTCAATTATATCACGGGATTCTTCTAATCTCTTCTCAAATGAATATTTTTTTTTAAAGGTATTTTCCATTTATACTTTGATAATATAAAAAATTATTATTTTATTTAAAGGATTAATAAATATATTTAATAAATTAGATGAAGAATATTACGCGTATTAATATAGATGGTACTATGAATGATGTCTCTGTATCTGTCGTATCTTTAAAAACAATCATTAAACACTTAGATAAATTAGCTATTTCAAAAGGATCTACTGATTTGAAACAGCTCTATCGATGGAATTATGGAGATAAAGAAATATATTGCTATGGATGGTATGATGGTCAGTCTGGTTTTGAAAATAAACATGATTTGATACCAAATGGAAATTCTAAATTTTTATGCGATGAAAACTCATCTGAAAAATTATTATTTGGTGATATATTCCTAGTTAGTATTATTTCGAAAACGAAAAGAATATCCGATTTTTGTGTTTCTGATTATGCGGAAATGTACTCTGATATCTTTGAAGGTTTCGATGAATGTAATAGTGAGGATGAAGAAGATGAAGGTAATGAAGAAGAAACAGAAGAAGACCTTGATTTTATTAATGATGATAGTGACGATGACCTTAATGAAGAAATAAATGACCCCATATGTGATGAAGAAGAATTAGATGAAGATTATGAAAATTATACAGAAGAAGAAGAGGAAGACCCGGATATATATGATGAGAGTGATTAATTCCATGCACGTCTTCTACGATTAACAGTCCTTCTCCCCCCTCCTAATTTTGCAGTTTTAAAATCGATTGGTTCATTATACAACGTTAAGAAAGGTCGATAGTGATATACATCTTCACCCTGTAATGTTTTCCCAACCTTTAAAGGGATGTTATAATTCGCGACATCTACAATTGTATTCAAACGGATTGTTCCATAATCCGATTTCATTGACATCATATTTGACCCTACATATGCTTCAGCCGGTTTTCTCTGATCGTCTCTATCAAACATAGGGTTTCCATGCATATCAACAACAACCATCCTCACTTGTTCCCCTAAATCACCCCTTCGTTCGATATCTTGAATTTCTTCGATAAATGCAGGGATTACTTCATCGTCTTCTAATGGAATTTCTTGATCAATTGTTTGGAATGCCTCTTTATAAGCAAGGAGTCTATCTTCCTGAGTACCTTCAAGATCAACCGCATCCAGAAATACTTGAGGACCTTCTTCTAGATAATTATCTCCCCAACGATCCCTCGCAGCACTCCTAAATTGACCTGTCATAAAATAATCAATATATTTATCCTTCCCTATACCATTTCTCTTCCATAATCGTTTATTTTCTAATACACCGATACCTCTTGGTATAGTATACCTTTGTCTTGTAGGAGTCCGTTTTAATAGTTTATCTTTATGTAAAGTAAATGCTTTTGCGGATTGAAGTAATTTTTGTTTGTTTTTTGTTTTTAATTTCTTATCTTTTTCTTGATGATATGCTTTACTACTTTCTTTAAAGTCAATCGCCCTTTTTGCTTTTTGTGCTGCTTGGATCCCAACTTCCCCTTGTCGAGTAGTAGTGGCATATTTACTTCTTCTTTCTTCAAAAATATTTTTCTTTAATTCATCCATTGGGTTAACTAGATCCCTAACTCCTGAAATCCATTTCCGTTGTAATGGGTCATACGCGCCTTGTCCTTCTTTCATTAAATCCGACAAATCAATTTCTGGTTTATCTTCTTCTTTAAGAATATTATCCAAATAACGTTTTCTTTCAGGCCATATATCTGCATATACTGTCTCAGGAATAATTTCATCTTTTGAATCTTTCATATCATCATTCACATAAAGAAGTCGATCAATGTTTCCATCTCCTTGGATTGTTCGTTTCATGTTTTTATCTGTATGTCCCGGTAAACCCTCATTATGGATATCAAGGGCATTATTAATCATCTGAATTTCGATTCCAAGGAAATCATATAAAAAGGATACATCATCACCATATTTTTCTTTAAACTCTCTAACGAATGGTATTTGATCAGGTCCAATATCATTATCTTCAATTAACGCTTCATAATAAAGAATAAGTGTTTCAATTTCAGGCGAATTGACAATATCAATTAAGAATTGTTTCATCCAATTTGCAGATTTCGTGTGACTATCTAAGTTATTCATAGCATCATTATACTCTGCGTTCGATTCTGCCAGATGTAACAAGGCAGCATCATTCGAAGTATGTTGCCCCTTTTCCTTCTCCTCATTAACTAGTTTGTCGATTTCTGATTTATATGTTTCCACACTCCTTAATTGATGGATATATTCCTTTTCATTTTCATAGATTAAATCATCATTTGCTTTAAAATTTTCTAATCTTTCTGCAATTTCTCCATCTAGATCTGAATGTAAATGAGGCATTACAATTAAAGGAGGATTTGAGAGACTTGGTTCTAATTTTTTTTTAAGATTTCAACACGGGCAAATATTTTTTTAAATGTTGTGGGATCAGGTGATAAATCTAAATCATCCTTATATTCAGTAGTTTCAAACCTTAATACAAGGTATTGTGTCCAGAAACCAAGTTCAATAGTCTTTATCTTTTGATCGAACTTAATATGTCCTTGTTCAAAAATTTTTTCCCTTGATTCAAGTATGTGTTTTTTATAAATTCTTCTATAAAGACTATGCCATGCATACATAATTGCCCATAACTCTGATATTAATTGAACAATTTCTTGATAGTGTTCAGCAATAATCTCTTTACTTACATTCCTGAAATTTCTTAATTGACTATAAATTTTCTTATAAATCTTTGCTTTAAAAACTTGTTGTTTTTCATAAAGTATCATATGGGAAATAATGATTGGAGTATAAAATGCATGGTATTTATCTGGCAATCTATACTCTTTCACTAAATTTAAAAGGGATTCTATTAATGCGATTTCTGTATCCTCTCTCGACCGCGCATCGTCTACCCAATCATTCAAAAAATCGCAAGCTTTGGCCTGGTCGAGTGGTGGTGAAGGGCGTACAGGTTGTCCATCTAAAATTGTAATAAATACGTCATTCACTTGTTCTAATGCTTCAGGTGTAAGTAGAAGAACACCCGGTTGAACCTGTTCATAAATATATTTATCAAAAAATTCTTTATCGATATCTTCTTCCACAACTTTTAATGCGACTTGATAATCCATTTCTTTATAATCCAGTGTTTCATCTTCGAATTGATATGCTTTTGTAACAAATTCTTTTAATAAAATAACAAGGTTAATAAAATGTCTTTTCTCTGAAAGCATTTGAACTGATTCAACAATAGTACCATATCCTGACATATCAGGTCCCGCAACAGACATAAGGACTGCTTTAGGATCTTCATATAGTTTAACATTAAATCCAGGAAGTACATTAGGTACCTGTGCCAAGTTCCTATTATAACCTTCCTTCAGAACCCATCGAACAGTCCCATCATCATTATCCACTCTATCCCATCTATCTTTCGCATCACTTAATTGATGTTTAAGTGTTGCTCCATCAACATCAATGTCAAGACTTGATCGATATATCTCTGTTTTTTCTGCATGCTTTAACAAAATATCAATAAAATTGATAAATTTACGACGATTAAATAACCCATCTTCTAAGGGGAAACGAAAACTCGATGGAAGGAATTTATTATGCATTGTATCAATATAGTTTATCACCCGTCCCCCATCTGCAACAGCATTTAAATATGAATATCCAATAATAGCTGTTAAAGTAACTATTTTTGATATATCCTCTTCACCATCACCGTCAATAATACCATATTCCACTTGACCTCGATAAATACCACCATGAAGATGTACATCTACTTTATCCCACCAGTCTTTAGTAAGTCCATTTATTTTACGATTCACTTCTTCTTTGAAGTTATCAAACTCAGGACTTCCACCTTTTAAATTAGATTGCATATATTAATTTAAAATATTTAAAATTTGATTTCTTAAATATAGTATATTATAAATTCTTCTATGAAAAGTTTTACTAATATTAATGATGAAAAAAGGAATAAAATAGTCCATTACATGAATGGTATAATTGATAATATAAAATTATCACGTAAGGTCGAAAAGAGTATTTATAATTATATTATCAATATATCAAAAGAAAGAAATATTCAAAGGAGATGGAATAATCCTATCTTTATGAATCTTTATAATTCAAAAATTATCTCGATTTACTCGAATTTAAAAGAAGATAGTTATATTCAAAATAATCAATTATTATCAAACCTTAAAAGTGGAGAAGTGGATCCCTGTAAAATTGGATATCTAAGCGCATATGATATCTTTCCAGATAATTGGAAAGAACTACTCAATATTAAATCTAAAAAAGATAAAATTAAATATGAACTTAAACCCGAAGCAATGACAAATCTATTTAAATGTCGTAAATGCTCGAGTAGGGAAACATCCTATTATGAAGTACAAACACGATCTGCAGATGAACCCATGACACAGTTTATTACCTGTTTAAAATGTAATAATCGATGGAGACAATAATTAATTCTTGGAAGTAACATTATCAATACCGATCCCTTTCGGGTTTACTTTATTAATTAGACAATTTGGACCCCAACAGTCTTGATAAGATTTAGTTTCGGGAATTGGAACTTTAGAGCAATCGGAACATCCATATTTCTCTTCGTTCACTTTCTTAATGTTTTCAAATATAGTCTCGGCAGAACGCATTAAATGCATACGATAATCATAACTATTCATTTCACCTTGCATAATTTTATTCGCTAAACAACTTGGTGTCCAATTCGTCATGAATCGAGCATCTGACATCCTTGCTGGAAATCCCTTATAATTATCAGTCATATTTTATATTTATATAATATATATTTTTTTTAGTTTAATTTTTCATTAATACGGGATATTAATTTTGATTTATTACCTGATAAAGGTAAGCCTATTTCCTTACATATCGACCTTAACTTACTTATAGACATTTTCTTATCAATAACACCATAATTAGATTCTTGATCCTCCTCCTCCGAACCCTCTCCATCATCCGGTAATTCTTCTACATCATCCGGTAATTCTTCTACATCATCCGGTAATTCTTCTACATTATCCGGTAATTCTCCTCCATCATCCTGTAATTCTTCTACATCATCCTGTAAGTCTTCTACATCATCCGGTAAGTCTTCTACATCATCCGGTAAGTCTTCTACATTATCCTGTAAGTCTTCGTCATTATCCTGTAAGTCTTCGTCATTATCCTGTAAGTCTTCGTCATTATCCTGTAAGTCTTCG
>MDTC01088218.1_pt1 | contig 23864 bp, 22 predicted proteins | sample 811181 | NCBI WGS metagenome assembly MDTC01 (sample SAMN05326644, study PRJNA326480) | marine metagenome | isolation source: seawater | place: Pacific Ocean: North | collected 2011 | reverse complement strand
TGCAGCTGCAGGAATTCTTTTACTTGGTGGTAATGATCCATAACTCATAGTTCCAGTATGAGGATAATCATCTAATCTGAGACTCATAGATCTTATAATTACTCCAATAGCTCCATATTTAACAGCTTCAGCTGCACCACTTGTCCTTTGATTTACAGCTTCTCCGTAAGCTTGAAAAGTGTTTATTAAATTTGGCTGCATAGGTCTATTAAAAAAAATAATTTTTCCATCAATATTATCTTTTCCCAATTCTTTTAATTCTTCAAAATCATGAACCTCAATTACATTTGCTTTTATTCCAACTGAAGGAGTTGCAACAGATCCCCCAAGCGCACATACATCAACATTAAAAGTTGTTCCTGGTTGAGTTTCAATTAAAGCAAATTCTTTGGGACCTCTTACCCATTTTGGAACCATAACTTCTTGAAGCCAAACTTTATCAAATCCTATATTTTTTAGTTCATCTCTACCCCATTCTACAGCCCTTTTTGCATTTAATGAACCTGATAATCTTCCTCCAATTTCATTAGACAGGTAATCTAGTAATTCATAGCTTTTACTATTTGACAGAGAACTATCAAATATTTTTTTTATCATTTGTTCATCGTTTTGTGAAAAAATACTAAAAAATGAAAACAACATTATTAATTTTAAATATTCTCTCATAATTTATTATTTACCTGAATAATTAATAACATCTTCTTTTGAAATGATCGAATTTTCAGTAAGAATTACTAATCTCTCAATTACATTACGTAATTCCCTGACATTTCCAGTCCAATTAAATTTTTGTAATTTTTTAATAGCATCTAATTTAATTTCCTTTGGAACTTCACTATTTTCTAAAGCAATTAGTTTTAAAAAATGTTTTACTAAAAGAGGTATATCTGAAAATCTATCATTTAAAGAAGGTACATTTATTTCAATAACCGCTAATCTGTGAAATAAATCTTCTCTAAATTTATTTTTCGAAATTTCATCTTTTAAATTTTTATTAGTGGCAGCAATAACTCTTACATCAACTATTAAGTCTTTTTCACTACCAACTCTTTGAATTTTATGCTCCTGTAATGCTCTTAAAACTTTAGATTGTGCAGATAAACTCATATCTCCAATTTCATCTAAAAAAATAGTTCCTCCATTTGCAGCTTCAAACTTTCCTATCTTATCCTTTATTGCAGATGTAAAAGCACCTTTAATATGTCCAAACAATTCACTTTCAATCAATTCTGATGGAATAGCTGCACAATTAACTTCAATAAATGGACCTTCACATCTAGAACTATTTAAATGTATTTGATTAGCTACTAACTCTTTACCTGATCCGTTGGGTCCAAAAATTATAATTTTAGCATTAGTTTTTGAAACCTTATCAATTAAATTATTAATCTTTCTAATTTCAACAGATTCTCCAATGATCTTGAAATCTTTTGTTTTTTTTAATACAGATTTGTTTTTTTTTCCAAAAAGCTTGTTTTTAAGTGCTCCTCTAACAGAATTTAATAATCTGTTCAGATCAGGAGGCTTTGAGATATAATCAAATGCTCCAAGTCTCATTGATTCAACAGCAGTTTCTAAATCTCCGTGACCAGAAATCATAATAACAGGGATTTCTTGATAATCTTTAATAAGAAAATTAAGAACCTCTATTCCATCTTTTTTGGGCATTTTAATATCGCATAAAATTAAATCGATCTTATTTTTTTTTACCATTTCAATAGCCTGATCACCATCAAAAGCTTCAATGATATTATATGAACTATCTTCTTCAATTAGAACTTTTCTTAAAACTCTTCTAATAGATTCTTCGTCTTCAATAATTAAAATCTTTGACATATAAAATTATTTCTCTAAATGCACAACAGCTTGAGGAAAAGGAATTTCAATATTATTTTCTTTAAATTTTTTATGAACTAAAAACCTAATATCACTTTCAATTAAATTAACTCTAAAACCATTATTATAAGTAAAAATTAATTTAAAGTCCAAAGAACTATCACCAAAATTTTTGAAAATAACTTTAGGGGAAGGATTTTTAATTAAATGAGGGTGTGAATTAGCAATATCTAAAAGAATTTCTTTGACTTTTTCTACATCAGAATCATAAGAAACGCCTACTGATACACTTCCTCTAAGAATAGTTCCATTTTCAGTCCAATTAAACAAAGTGGATGTTAAATATTTATGATTTGGAATAATTAGTACTTTATTATCAAATGTTACTGCTCTAGTAGTTCGAATTTTAATATTTTCAACTCTTCCTACCTTACCATCAATTTCTATAATATCTCCAACATGAACAGTTTGATCTGCTAATATTAAAATTCCTGAAATTATATCCTGAAAAAATGTTTGGAGAGCTAAACCAACTCCAACTAATAAAGCAGCTGAAGCAGCAAAAATACCTGTTAAATTTATACCAAAATTTTGAAATGTTATTAATGCTACAATTATGTAAACAAAATAATTTAAGAAAGAGAAAACAGATTTGAATTTAAGTTTTCTTTCTTCATCTAATTTTTTAGTAGCAATTTTCTTTAATAATTTTAAAAATAAATAGGTTATTAAAAAAATTAAAGAAACTAAAAGAATAGTAACAATAGAAAACTTAATGTCATCTGTTATAAAAAACTCCTTGTTAATAAACTCTATGAATTTCTTCATTTGAATATATTTTGTTAAATATAATCAAATTGAAAGTAAAAAATAAGAGAAGAAGATGATTAAAATAGAGAAGTAAAAAATTAAGAAAACATATCCTTTACTTTTTCAAAAAAAGATTTATCTCCTTTTTCTGGAGAAGGAGTAAAATTTTCATCATTCTTCATTTGTTCAAAAAAGTTTTTTTGTTCTTTGTTTAATATTTTAGGTGTCCAAACATTTATATGAACTAATAAATCACCTGAACCATAAGAATTAATACTTGACAACCCCTTTCCTCGAAGTCTTAAAATTTTTCCTGATTGTATTCCTGGTTCAAGTTTAATTCTCACATTTCCAGTCACTGTTTCAATTTCTTTAGAAACACCTAATACAGCATCAGAAATACTAATATATAGATCATAATGTAAATTATTTCCTTCTCTCTTAAGAAAAGGATGTTCATTTTCTTGAATTAAAACAATCAAATCACCTGAAACACCATTTCCTTTAGAGTCATTTCCTTTTCCTGAAACCTTTAACTGCATTCCATCCTCTACCCCGGCTGGAATTTTAACTAAAACTGTTTCTTCAAAATCAACTAACCCATTTAAATCAGAATTTGAAGGTCTATTAGAAACAACTTGACCTGAACCATTACATGTTGGACATGTACTTGCTGATTGCATTCTACCTAATATAGTATTTGTTATTCTTGTAACTTGGCCCGAACCATTACAAGAATTACAGTTTTTGTAAGTGACACCTTTTGCTTTTACTTTTCTTTTTACCTTAATTTTTTTCTCAACTCCTAAAACAATTTCTTTAAGATCTAAATTTACTCTAATTCTTAAATTGCTACCCTTAGATCTTCTTTGACCACCTCCAAATCCTCCAAATCCTCCAAAAGCTCCACCAAAAATATCCCCAAACTGACTAAAAATATCATCCATATTCATACCGCCTGCCCCAAATCCACTGTTTCCATCAAATGCAGAATGACCAAATTGATCATATTTTGCTCGTTTATCTGAATTTCCTAAAACTTCATAAGCTTCAGCTGCTTTTTTAAAATTTTCTTCAGCTGAAGAATCACCAGGATTTTTGTCAGGATGATATTTTATAGCTTTTTTCCTATATGCTTTTTTAATCTCACCATCTGAAGCAGATTTACTAACACCTAAAATTTCATAATAATCTTCCTTCATTTTTTTAATTTCCAACTACAACTTTTGGATATCTTATAATTTTATCACCAAGTTTATAGCCTGATTCTGTAATATCAATTATCTTACCTTTCATGCTTTTATCTTCCGCTGGTATTTGAGTAATAGCTTCATGAATTTCAGCATCAAATTCATCTCCTTTATTTACCTCAATTAAAATCAATCCTTCTGACTTTAATATTTCAGAAAATTTATTTTTTATTAGAGAAAAACCTTCAACTAAACCATTATCAGTAGATTTAGCAAATTCTAATGATGCTCTATCCATATCATCAATCATAGGAAGCAATGCCATCATTAATTCTTGTGATGCTGTTTTATATAACTCTAATCTTTCTTTAGAAGTTCTTTTTTTATAATTTTCAAATTCTGCAAAAAGTCTTAAAAATTTATCATTTTCTTCTTTAATTGAAATATTCAATTCTTCTATCTGAGATTTCAAACTAGGCTTTTTAGCAGACTTAGTTCTAGATTTAGAATTTGTACTCATATTAATATTTTAAAAAATAATGGCAAAAGTACTGCCATTTTTATGAATTTGTCAAAATGTCATCAAATTATTTTAGCAAATTTTCTAATGCTGATTTTAACTTTACATATTTAAATTCAAAACCTTCTGAAAGTAATCTTTTTGAACTTACTTTTTGATTAAACATAATTAACTCTGACATCTGTCCCATAAAAAAATTTATTATTTTTTTTGGAATACTTGGAATTATAACCTTTGTTTTATAAATGCTTGCAATTTCTAAAACAAAACTTTTATTATTTACTGGATTTGGAGCAACTAAATTGTATATGCCTTCTTTTTTATTATCAATCAAAAAAATAATAGATCTAGCAATATCATCAATATGAATCCAAGAATAATAATTTTTTCCATCACCAACCCATGTCCCAAGAAAATTCTTTATTAAAAATGAAATTGGTTTTAGCAAGCCTCCATCCATTGAAAGAACCAAGCCTATTCTAAGTTTTAAAACTTTAATATTTGATTTTTCAATTGAAAGACAACTATTTTCCCATTTTCTAACCGTTTCTCCTAAAAATGATTTTGAAAAAGATTTAGATTTTTCATAAAATTCAATATTCATATTTGAAGAATATATGCCAATAGCTGAAGCACAAGCAAATTGTTTTATTTTCCCTTTATTATCATTTAAAATTATTTTTTTCAGCAAATTAACAGAGTTAACTCTGCTATCTAAAATTGATTTTTTTGTTTTTGTTGTCCATAATTGAGCAATTGGAGAACCCGCAAGATTAATTACAATATCAACATCATCAATACAATTTTCATCAATAACTCCCAATTCAGGGTTCCAATAATAATAGTCTATAGAATGATTAGAGTTAGTAAGATGTTTTTTATTTGTTGTCAAAACACTTAACTTATCGCCTCTATTTAATATAATTTCAGTTATTTTTTTTCCAATTAAACCAGTTGCTCCAGTCACTAAAAATCTCATCAATATATTTTTAATTTGATCAAAGTTAATTTGTAATTTTGCTAATTACAATTCATTCGCTATGAAAATTGAAAAAGTAAAAAAATCTAATATTTCAAATGTAGATTTTGATAATTTAGATTTTGGTACAGTTTTTACTGACCATATGTTTGAATGTTCATATAGAAATGGACAATGGGTTGATCCAGAAATTAAGCCATATCAACCAATTTCAATAAGCCCATCTGCCCGTGCATTACATTATGGACAAGCTTGTTTTGAAGGAATGAAAGCCTTTAAAGATGAATCAGGAAAAGTATGGTTATTTAGACCAAAAGATAATCATGATAGAATGGTAAAATCTTCTGAAAGATTAGCCATGCCTGCTTTCTCAGAAGAATTGTTTATTGAAGCTATTAAAAAATTAATTGATTTAGATAAAGAGTGGATCAAGACTGGAATAGGGAATTCACTATATATAAGACCTTTCATTTTTGCTGATCAAAATAGTATAAATGCAAATGAAGCAACAGAATATAAGTTTATGATAATTTGCGCTCCAGCAAAATCATATTATTCAGGTGATGTAAAAGTAAAAATAGAAAAATCCTTCAGTAGAGCATCAAAAGGTGGAGTTGGATATGCAAAAGCTGCAGGAAATTATGCAGCTCAATTTTATCCCACTCTTATTGCTAGAAAAGAAGGTTTTCAACAAATTATATGGACTGATTCTTCTAATCATGAATATATTGAAGAAGCTGGAACTATGAACTTATTTTTTAGAATAAGTGACAAACTATTAACTCCTCCAACAAGTGATAGCATCTTAGATGGTATTACAAGGAAAAGTTTAATAGAAATTGCAAAAAAGGAAGAAATTAATATTGAAGTTAGACCTATTAAAGTTTCTGAAATTATACAAGCTGCAAATAACGGTGAATTAAAAGAAATTTTCGGATGTGGAACTGCAGTAGTTGTTTTACCAATAATTGGTTTTGGCTATGATGAAAAACATTACGACTTGCCAAAAATTGAAAATTCATGGTCAAAATTTTTTAAGAAAAAATTAAACGATATTCAATACAATATTTCTGACGATCCTTTTGGATGGAGATTTGAAGTTTAATTTAATATATTATCAATATTAGGTTTGAAATAATTAGGACCTTTCATTACTTTTCCATCTTCTCGATATATTGGATTTCCATTTTCATCTAATTTACTCATATTGCTTCTTTGAATTTCATCGAAAATTTCTTCAATTTTATTCTGCATACCATGTTCAATTATAGTTCCGCATAAAATATATAGCATATCTCCTAAAGCATCAGCAACTTCAACTAAATCATTGTTTTTAGCAGCTTCAAAATATTCTTTATTCTCTTCATCCATTAAATTAAATCTAAGTTTTATTGTATCTAATCCAATTTCTGTAATTGGTTTATCACTGTAGTTTAATTTATAAACCTCATGAAATTTTTTTACTGAATTTAATTGATGTTTCATATTGTATTTAATATTATTTTTGAACTAAAATAGTTAAATATGTTTAGCAATGGCCAAATAGTTTTTGGAGTTTTATTTTTTATTACTTTTTTGATTATTATTACTTATAGCTACAAAAAAGATTTAAAAAAACTTAAAGGTTCATATAAAGGAATTAGGTGGGTAATATTGGGTTTTATTGCATTTATTAGCATTCTAGTCTTCTTAAAAAAACTAAGTGTATCATGAAGCAATTTTTATTGATTTTTATAGGAGGAGGATTGGGAAGTGTATTTAGATTTTTTATATCTCAACTTTCCTTTTTTAATTATTCCAAATTTCCCATACCTACTCTTTTATCTAATGCTATTGGATGTCTTATTTTAGGTATAGTTTTAGGTTATGCAATAAAAAATGATCATCTAAATTCCCCTCAAACAATACTTTTAGCAGCTGGATTTTGTGGAGGATTAACTACCTTTTCAACTTTCGCTTACGAGAATATTGCATTATTAAAAAATGGAGACATTTCTCAACTTTTAATCTACACATTTTTATCACTTTTTCTAGGGTTCATTGCTATTATCATAGGTTTACAATTTTCCAAATAGCTTCATATAGCTAATGAATTATACAAATTAATAATTTATGCAGCCTTATTTTATTATTATCAAAATTTTGATATAATCAAATTAATAATTTGATAAAAATTATATACATTTTAGAATTATTTATATGATCAATTCATTAATAATTTAAATTTGATTTATATATTTTATTTACAATCCTAATAGTAAAACTTAATTGCAGATATTTTTAATAATTTTTTAAATATATCTTTAAATAAAAAATAATAAAATGAAAAAAATTGAAGCTATTATTCGAAAATCAAAATTTTCTGATGTAAAAAAAGCTCTTCATGATGTGGAGGTAAATTTCTTCTCCTACTGGGATGTAACTGGAATAGGAAATGAAAAAGAAGGACATACTTATAGAGGAATTACATATAGTACAGCAGATATCCCTAGAAGACGTCTATCAATTATTGTTTCTGAACCTTTTGTCGAAAGAACAATTAAAGCAATACTTGAATCAGCTTTTACTGGAGAAGTAGGTGATGGAAAAATATTTGTTCTTCCAATTGAAGAAGCCTATAGAATTAGAACCAAAGAAAAGGGAAAAACATCATTAAATTAATTATCATGGAATTATTAACAATTAATAATGTATGGATGATGATCTGTACTGCACTTGTCTTTATTATGCATTTAGGATTTTCATTTCTTGAAATAGGTCTAACTAGACAAAAAAACACAATAAATATTTTATTTAAAAACTTTTTTGTTATAACAATGGGATTAATTTCTTATTGTTTCATTGGTTTTAATCTTATGTATCCAGGAGAATGGATAATTGAAGGATATTTAGGAACCATTAACACTGGACTAGATTCAATTATTGCTACTGATCTTGCCTATAATGAAGGTTATACATACTGGACAGATTTTCTGTTCCAAGGAATGTTTGCAGCAACAGCCGCTACTATCATTTCTGGGGCAGTAGCTGAAAGAATAAAAATAAATTCTTTTATTTTTATTGCAATATTATACATAACTATTGTCTATCCTATTATAGGTTCATGGCAATGGGGAGGTGGATTTTTCAGCACTTTTGTTTCCGATCAATTAGGTTTTTATGATTTTGCAGGGTCAACCATAGTACATTCTGTAGGAGGATGGGGTGCTCTTATTGTAATTTACTTTTTGGGTGCTAGAAATGGAAAATTTGATGCAGATGGAAAACCAATGGCAATTACCGGATCTAACATACCTCTTTCAGCAGCTGGGGTACTAATTTTATGGTTAGGATGGTTTGGCTTTAATGGAGGATCTGTACTTTCTGCTGATCCAGCATCAACCTCACTTACATTAGTAACAACTTGTTTGTCAGCAGCAGCAGGTGGAATTGGAGCTGCCGTTTTCTCTCGATTTTTATATAATAATCTAGATTTAACAATGTTTATGAATGGTGTTTTGGGTGGTCTTGTTGGAATTACAGCAGGGGCAGATCAAATGCTGCCTAGTTCTGCAATCATAATTGGTTTGTTTTCTGGAGTAATCATTGTTCTAGCCGTTTCATTATTAGATAAATGTAAACTAGATGACCCTGTTGGAGCAATTCCTGTTCATCTTTTTTGTGGAATTTGGGGCACTTTAGCTGTTGGGTTATTTGGTCAAATGGCTAGCTTTGATCAGTTTATGGTCCAACTTGCGTGTGTTGGAATTACTGGTTTATTCTGTATTATATGTGCATCAATCATAACGCTTATTGTAAAAACATTTGCAGGATTAAGAGTTGATGAAAAAGAAGAATTAGATGGGCTTGATATTGCAGAACATGGCACAAGAGCTTATGGTGATTTTTCAATAAACTAAAAATTATAACTATTTTCATGTAAAATTAGTTTTCATGAAAAAAATAAATTTTATAAAACTGCAGTGTATTTCTTTTTTTATACTACAGTTTTTTTTTATAACCGCTCAAGATAATTTTAGTGAAGGTCCATATGAACAATTAATTATTAGAGGAGTTACTATAATAAATGGAAATGGAGCACCGCCTATTGGACCAATAGATATAGAAGTTAGAAATAATTTAATAACCAAAATTCAGACTGTTGGCTATCCCGGCATTGAAAAAAGAAGGAGTGGTCCTATTTTAGAAAAAAATGGAAAAGAATTAGATTGTAATGGAATGTATCTATTGCCTGGTTTTATTGATATGCATGGACATATTGGTGGAAAATCTCAAGGAGCTGAGCCTGATTATGTTTTTAAATTATGGTTAGCTCACGGAATTACTACGATAAGAGAGCCTAGTGGAAGAGGAGCTAATTTTACTCTAGACTTAAAAAAGAAAAGTGAAAAAAATACAATAATTGCACCAAGAATTTTTTCATATACTGGTTTTGGATCTGGAGAAAATATAACTAATCCTACTCAAGCAAGAGAATGGGTAAGAAAAAATGCAAAAAAAGGTTCTGATGGAATTAAATTTTTTGGGGCTTCACCGGAAATAATGAAAGCAGCATTAGATGAAAACAAAAAACTTGGTTTAAAATCAGCATGTCATCATGCTCAACTAAGTGTTGCTAGATGGAATGTTCTGAATTCAGCAAGAGCTGGTTTAACTAGTATGGAACATTGGTATGGTTTGCCAGAAGCTCTTTTTATAGATAAAACTATACAAAATTATCCTGCTAATTATAATTACCAAAACGAACAACACAGATTTGAAGAAGCTGGAAGACTATGGTCACAAGCTGCTTTACCCTACTCTGATCATTGGAATAATGTAATGAATGAGCTTATTGATTTAGATTTTACAATTGATCCAACTTTTAATATTTATGAAGCTAGCCGTGATCTACATAAAGCAAGAAGAGCTGAATGGCATGAAGATTATACATTACCATCATTATGGAGGTTTTATGAACCAAGCAAAATATCACATGGCTCCTACTGGCATTATTGGGGAACAGAACAAGAAGTTGCATGGAAAAACAATTATAAACTTTGGATGACCTTTATAAATGAGTACAAAAACAGAGGAGGAAGAGTTACTGCTGGATCTGATTCAGGATTTATTTATCAATTATATGGGTTTGGATATATAAGAGAATTAGAACTTCTTAGAGAAGCGGGCTTTCATCCTCTAGAAGTAATAAGAGCTGCTACACTAAATGGTGCCGAAGCATTAGGAGCTGATAAATTAATTGGTTCAGTTGAAGTTGGAAAGCTAGCAGATTTGATAATTATTGAAGAAAATCCACTAGAAAACTTAAAAACACTCTACGGAACAGGAGCAATAAAATTAAATAAGGAAAATAAGATTGTTAGAGTTGGAGGAGTCAAATACACTATAAAAGATGGTATTATTTATGACTCTAAAAAACTATTACAAGATGTAAAAGAAATAGTGTTAAAAGCAAAAAAGAAAGAGAATTTTCAAATAAAACAACCAGGGTTATAATTAATCATTTAGATTGTTTATTAAATTCTCCATTTCAGTTTGATAAGATTTTGCTACTGTATAAGATTTTTCCAAAAAATCACTTTCTTTTCCTGCATAAATAATAGAACGTGAAGAATTTACTAAAAGTCCTATTTTTTTATTAGCACCATTTTCAAAAGTTTTTCTGAGATTTCCACCTTGAAAACCAATACCAGGAATCAATAAAAAACTATTAGGAACAATAGCTCTAATTTCATTTATATAATCTGATTTTGTAGCTCCAACAACATACATTAGGTTATCTGCACCATTCCATTCCTTTGATCTCTTGATAACTTCCTTATAAAGAGCGCTAGAATTATTTGAAAATAATTGAAAATCAGCACTACCATTATTTGATGTTAAACCCAATAAAATAGTATGTTTATTTTTATATTTTAAAAAAGGTTCAACAGAATCACTTCCCATATATGGCGAAACAGTTATAGAATCAAAAGAAAGTGTTTCAAAAAAAGCTTTGGCATATTTGTTAGATGTATTACCTATGTCTCCTCTTTTTGCATCAGCAATTGTAAAAAGCTCGGGATATTTTAAGTTAATATAATTAATAGTCTTTTCAAGGGTGATCCAACCTTTAGAACCATTTTCTTCATAAAAAGCAGTATTTATTTTTACTGCAGTAATAAGTTCATTTAATGAGTCTAGCATATGTTTATTAAAACTAAATATAGGATCAGGATCCTTTAGTAAAAACGATGGAATTTTAGAAATGTCCGAATCTAAACCCAAACATAAGAAGGATTTCTTTCTCTTAATTTCTTTAACTAAATTATTTAAATTCATATATAAATTTTAAAAAACCTCTTCAGAATTTTTTAAGATCTCCGAGTTTTGAACTAGTTTTAATTCATCAATAATTTTTTGAATATCACCATTTATAATATTCTGAAGATCATATAAAGTTAATCCTATTCTATGATCTGTAACTCTACCCTGGGGGTAATTATATGTTCTTATTTTTGCAGATCTATCACCAGAAGAAACCATAGAATTTCTTTTTTGAGAGTCAGCTTCAAGTTTTTTATTAAGTTCTAATTCATACAAACGAGATCTTAAAACTTTAAGAGCTTTATCTTTATTTTTGTGTTGGGATTTCTGATCTTGACATTGTGCAACAATTCCAGTTGGTGTATGAGTTAATCTAACAGCAGAATAAGTCGTATTAACTGATTGACCTCCTGGTCCAGACGAACAGAAATAATCAATTCTAACATCATTCATATTAATTTCTACATCAAACTCTTCTGCTTCTGGGAGGATCATAACAGTTGCTGCAGATGTATGAACTCTTCCCTGAGTTTCTGTTTGCGGAACCCTCTGAACTCGATGAACACCAGATTCAAACTTTAGTACACCATAAATGTCATCATTTCCAGAGACTTCAAAAATAATTTCTTTATAACCTCCTGATGTTCCAGGGCTGGAATCTACTAAACTAACATTCCACTTTTTACCTTCACAAAATTTAGTATACATTCTAAATAGATCTCCAGCAAAAATACTAGCTTCATCTCCCCCTGTACCTGCTCTTAATTCTACAACTACATTTTTTGAATCATCAGGATCTTTAGGTATTAACAAAAATTTAATTTCTTCTTCAAGAGTTAAAATTTTTTCTTTTGCTTCGTTTAATTGATCGGAAGCCATTTCAATCATCTCTTTGTCATCTTCATTTTTACAAATCTCTTCTGCCTCATTAATATTTAATATTAACTCTTCATATATTTTTTTCTTTTCAACAAGCAACCCTAAATCTTTATATTCTTTATTTAATTTAATATAACGTTTTTGGTCACTTATAATATCAGGTTGTATAATCAAATCTGAAACCTCATTAAATCTCTGTTGAACAATATTTAATTTATCTAACATTATTTATAAATAATACAACACAAAATTACGATATTTTTAATCAAGAATATATTAGTAGATATAACTACCATTATCTGAAATAATAGAAAGTTTTTTTTGATCACTCTCTTCTACTCTACCAATTATTTTAGCATCTACATGAAAAGATTTAGAAATTTTTACAATATCTTCCGCACAATCTGGACTAACATACAATTCCATTCTATGACCCATATTAAAAACTTTATACATTTCTTTCCACGATGTATTAGATTCTTTTTTAATTAATTCAAATAAGGGGGGAACAGTAAAAAGATTATCTTTTATAATATGAAATTTATTAACAAAATGAAGAATTTTTGTTTGTGCCCCTCCACTACAATGTACCATTCCATGAATTTTATCAGAATTATATTTTGATAATACCTTTTTGATTATTGGAGCATAAGTTCTAGTAGGAGAAAGAACAAGTTTTCCTGCATTGATTTCTAAACCTTCAATAGGTTGAGTTATTTTCATTGAACCTGAATAAATTAATTCTTCAGGGACATTTGGGTCAAAACTTTCAGGGTATTTATCAATCAAATATTTATGAAACACATCATGTCTAGCCGATGTTAGCCCATTACTACCCATTCCTCCATTATAATTATCTTCATAATTAGCTTTTCCATAAGATGATAATCCAACTATAACATCACCAGCTTCAATATTATAATTATCTATAACATCAGATTTTTTAATTCTAGCTAAAACTGTTGAATCAACAATAATTGTTCTAACTATATCTCCGACATCAGCTGTCTCACCTCCTGTTGAAGTAATATTAACACCATAATCTGCCATCTCTTTAATCAATTCCTCTGTACCCTCAATTATAGTTTTAATAACATCTCCAGTAATAACATTTTTATTTCTTCCAATGGTAGATGATAATAAAATATTATCAGTAACACCAACACATAGTAAATCATCTAAATTCATAACTAATGCATCCTGAGCTATACCCTTCCAAACTGACAAATCTCCCGTTTCTTTCCAATATAAATAAGCTAAAGATGATTTTGTTCCAGCTCCATCAGCATGCATAACCAAACAATAATCAGGATCATTTGTAAGTGTATCAGGTACTATTTTACAAAAAGCCATTGGAAAGAGTCCCTTGTCAATGTTTTTTATTGCATTATGGACATCTGTTTTGTCTGAAGAAACTCCTCTTAACATATAACGATTGGCCGATTCTGAACTCATAACAATTAAACAAAGATAATGGTATTGATTAGCATTAAAAATTTATTTTATCAAGACAAGTGTTTTTAAAATTTTAAAATGATTTTTTTTAAGAAAAAATGATTTTTTTTTATAAATAATTATCAAATATCCAATTTTAAATATTAAAAAATACGTTATTAATAAATGTTAATAAATGTTCTTTCTTTTTTAGGAGTTAAAGTTCTAAATACCAATATTATATTATAATTTTATTGCTAAACAAATCCTAAAAATTTTTATAATGAGCAAATCAAAATTAGAATACATTTGGTTGGATGGATACAAGCCTACCCAAAACATGAGAAGTAAGACTAAAGTTATAGAAAACTTTAGTGGAAATCTTAAGGACTGTCCTATGTGGGCTTTTGACGGAAGTTCAACTAGACAAGCCGAAGGAGGTTCTTCAGACTGTTTACTTAAACCTGTAGCCATTTATCCAGACCCTGATAGAGTTAATGGTTTTTTAATAATGACTGAAGTTTTAAATCCTGATGGTAGTCCACATGAATCTAATGGTAGAGCAACAATTGATGATGATGATAATGATTTTTGGTTTGGATTTGAACAAGAATACTTTATTATGGATACTGCCTCTCAACTACCTTTAGGATTTCCAATTGGAGGGTATCCTGGTCCTCAAGGAATGTACTATTGCTCTGTTGGAGGAAAAAACACACATGGTCGTGATTTAGTTGAGGAGCATGCTGATTTATGTATAGAGGCGGGTTTAAATTTTGAGGGTATTAATCAAGAAGTTGCTAGTGGTCAATGGGAATTTCAACTTTTTGGAAAAGGAGCAAAACTTGCTGGTGATGAAATATGGATAGCTAGGTACCTTTTAGATCGTTTAACTGAAAAATATGGCTATTATATTGAATACCACCCAAAGCCAATTAAAGGTGATTGGAATGGCAGTGGAATGCATGCAAATTTTTCAAATTCTCTTTTAAGAACATGTGGCTCAAAGAAAACATATGAATCAGTTTGTGAAGCATTTAGAGATGTTGTTGATAAACATATTGAAGTATATGGTGAATATAATGAACAAAGATTAACTGGTTTACATGAAACTGCATCTATACATGATTTCAGCTATGGTGTTTCTGATAGAGGCGCTTCAATTAGAATTCCTATTATGACTGTTGAAAAAGGATATAAAGGATGGCTAGAAGATAGAAGACCAGCTTCAAATGGAGATCCATACAAAATTGCTGCAAGAATAATAAAAACAGTTAAATCTGCTAAAATTTAATTTGCATCCCAGATTGTTTATGATTAAAGCATCTAAGAAATTAGATGCTTTTTTATATAAATAAATTGTATATATAAATAGAATAAAAAGACAAAATAATAAGTCCTGCAACTCTACCCAAAATAAATTTATTTGGAAAGAATATTAAAGGAAGAATAATTGCAGCAAAAAATAACATTACATAAATATCGAAATTTATAATATTTAAATCACTTACAATCAAAGGGGTCACTAAAGATGTTATTCCCAAAACTGCAAATACATTAAAAATATTAGATCCTAATAAGTTCCCAAGAGAAATACCTTTTTCTTTTTTAACAATTGCAACAAGTGATGTTACCAACTCTGGCAAACTGGTACCAACGGAAACAACAGAAATTCCTATAATTCTTTCACTAATACCAAAGTAACTTGCAACATCAATTGCACCAGAAATAAACCATTCTGAACCGAAATAAAGACATATACCACCAACTATGAATAGAATTATAGATTTAGGCAATGAATCAACAGATTTAGTATTTAAATCTTCTTCTACTTTTTGTTTATTTTTAATTAAAAACGCTATGGACGTCACTAAAAATATAATTAATATACCTCCTTCATAAACATTAATTTTTCCATCTAATATTATTATCAAAAAATATAGTGCTGAAAACATCATTATAGGCCAATGCGTTTTATAAATATTTTTTGAAATATTAATAGGGGAAAAGAAAACAGTTAAGCCCAATACTAAACCTATATTTGCAATATTAGATCCTACAACATTAGAAATTGCTAAATCTGCAGAACCCATTAGAGCGGCTTTAATACTTACTATTAGTTCTGGTGCTGAGGTTGCTAATGAAACTACGGTCATTCCAATTAAAACCTTTGGAATTTCAAATTTTAATGAAATAGAAACAGCAGATTTTAAAAGCATATTTGCTCCTACTATTAAAACTATTAAACCACAAAATAATAACAGTAATATATTTAAATCCATAATTAAAGGTTGTAAAGATAAGACATGAATTGTATATTGTAGCAATATGAAAAAATTATTTAAGATTCTTGCATATTTAAATAGATTAATTCTTCCCAGTATGACAAAAAGAAGGTTAGATCCGATAAAAGCTTCAAAGATTCAGCTATTACTAATAGGTTGGAGATATTACATTACAAAGAATAGCTTAGACTAATTTATAACTCTTCAAAAGTCTGAGTTGAGCCAATTGCAGACAATCTAGAATTTAGCGCTTTCTTGTCCTTGTCAGTTATAAAACCTACTATTTTTAATTTAGATTTATCAACTGAAAATGTTCCATATTTATCGGGAACTACATATGTATATTCCTTTTCATAAGTAGCACCTTTTTTAGTTGAAGAAGAAGCAATATTATCACCTAATGGACTTGTTAAAGCATGTCTTAAAACATCTTCATGTTTAAAGTTAACAAGCGGGTCATCTGAACCATACCCAAAGTCAGCATAATTTCTTTGATCAAGTAATAAATCATCTTCTAAAATAAAGACTCCAAATTTTAAATCAGAAAAATCTTCTGAAAACTTTGCTTTAAATTTTACTGTTAATGTACTTCCACTTATTGAAGATTCAAGAGCTACACCAACTTTAGCATTTGTGCCAGTTAGAGATGTTATCATTGAATTTTGTTCATTCCATTTTGAAGTTCTATTAACCCTTGCATGCGGATATGAGTTAACACCAAAAGCAGTAGTCATTTCAGTTATTTTAGAGTATTGGAGTTGATCTTGATAATGCGCAGCTACAACAACTAATTGTGTTGTTAATGTTTTTTTCAACTGCTCAAGTTTATAAGCAACTCTAGGACAATACCCACACCATGCACCCGTAAAATCTTCTACTATAACATTTGTCTTAAAATTTTTTGGAGTATTTGCTACATATTTCCAGTTAAATTGAGTGGATGCTACATTTTGATTTCCTGAACCATCAGTAAAAGTATTGGCAGCAATATCAATTGTTTTATCTCCAGCTCCAGCTGGTGTAAATGTTGCAGAATATGTAGTTCCACTACCAGAAAATGAGCTCAAAGTACCTCCAGAAATCGTAATGTCTCCTACAGCAAAGTCTGATGTTGATTTATTAGATGTAAATTTTAAATCTATAGAGGAATCACTTGTAGAACTTCCATCAGTTACACCACTTGTTGTACTTGTAATTGTCATTATAAGTTGTGATGCTGACACAACCTTAAATGTTGCGGTATTGCTTTTTATTGAATTATATTTACAATAAACAGTAAAGTCTCCTGCTGATGCAGATTTAAATGTGTTTCCACTTATTTTAGTATCATTAACAAAAAATTCACAAAAAGAAGTAATATCTTCATTAGCATCACTTGTTGCTTTAAAAACAATATCTGAATTAATATCAAAATTTCCTGATGGAAAAGAAATTACAATAGTTTTAACCTCATTTTGAGGTTTAGATGCCGATGAATCTCCAACACCCTCATAATCACCAGAACATGAGACAAATAGAATAGGAAAAATAATACTCAATACAATTCTATAAAACTTAGTCATATATAAAATCTTAACTCAAATTTAATTATTTTAAAATAAATATTAGCTTTATAAGAAAATTTAATATTTTGAAACAAATAATTGTGTCTTTTTACTTACTGTTTTTTTTATTTATTCAAGGTATTTATTCTCAAGATGTCATACCAAATATGTATATAAAAACTATTGATGGAAGGTCAATAAATACAAAATCTACTTACAATAAAAAAGGGCTAACTGTATATAGTTTTTGGGCAACATGGTGTGTTCCTTGTATAAATGAGTTAGATGATATTCATAAAGAAATTGGAAAATGGAATGATGCAAATGTTAAAATAGTTGCTATTTCTACAGATGATTCCAGAACAAAAAGAAGGGTAAGACCAATGGTTAATGGAAAAAAATGGAATTTTGAAATTTTGTTGGATGAAAACCAAGCTCTTAAAAGAGCTTTAAATATAAATGCAATTCCTCATACTATTGTAACTAGTGGCAGTAAAATAATTTATAGAAGAATCGGATACAAACCAGGTGAAGAGAACCTTCTTTATGAATTTATTTTAAAAAATAAAAAGTAAATAATATAGCTGATGAATAATAAATATATTTTTTGTCTAATATTATTGGTTTTTAATAGTTACGTTTTAAATTGTCAAATTTTAAAAAACCTAACCTCTTCATATGAGTCTTATTCGGCGTATTATCTAGATGATTCTAAAACAGGTGATTTTAGTTATGATGATAGGTTTAGGTCTAATAACTATCTAAATTTTAAATCTAGAACAGGAAAATATTGGAATTTTGAATTACAAATTGAGTCTTATTTACCAACTTCTCTTTTGAATTATTCGCCAAATTTTAAAGACACAGGAATTTCAACTTTTAAAGTAGAATACAATAAAAAAGACCTAAATATTTTATTTGGAAATTTTTATGAGCAATTTGGTAGCGGAATGATTTTAAGATCGTGGGAAGATAGATCCTTAGGGATAAACAATTCTCTCAGAGGATTAAATGTAAAATATAGACTAAATGATGAAATCAATTTTACAACTTTAGTTGGAAATCAAAAAAAAGGTTTTAAATATTCTAAAGGTTTTATAGTTGGATTTGATTCTGAATTTGATATTTCAAAATTTTTGAAAAACAATTCTACTATTCTTTTAGGATTGAGTTACGTAGGAAGAAATGATCAAAAGACAAAAAGTGATTATTATGATGAGATGACCAATTTATTTTCAGCTAGAATAGATTATTCTTCTTCATTTTTTTATTCTAATCTAGAATTAGTTAATAAATCAAAGAATCCGATAATTATTTTTGGAGGTGTTTCAGATACATTTATTAAAGAGGGATCATCTATATTATTAAATTCTGGATTTTATAAAGATGGTTTAGGATTAGATTTTACTTTTAGAAGATTGGAAAACATGTCATTGTTTTCTGAAAGAGAAGCTTATGGCAACATTTATAATGAGAGTATAGTAAATTATCTGCCAGCCCTAACAAAACAACATGATTATTCCTTAGCTAATCTTTATGTTTATGCAGCACAACCTAATGTTTCATTTCAAAGTGATAATTTAACTAAAGCTGGAGAAATAGGGATACAGACCGACTTATACTACTTTATTGAACAAGAAACTTTTTTAGGTGGAAAATATGGTACTAGTATAGCTATAAACGCATCTTTATGGAATAATTTAGATGGAACTTTTGATTTTTCTAATCAAAATTATGACACCGATTTATTTAGCTTTGGAGAAAAATATTTTTCAGAAAGAAGCCTTGAAATTAGAAAAAAATGGTCTGAAAAATTTGAAAATATTTTTCTTTATGCAAATCAGTATTATAATAAACGATTAGTTGAAGAAACTTCTGGTGAAGTAAATTCTAATGTTATAGTACTAGAAAATACCTACAAGATAAATGATAATAAATCTTTAAGATTAGAACTTCAACACCTTTCAACAAAGGATGATACAAAAAATTGGTCAGCTTTTGGTTTAGAGTATAATCTAAGCTATGCCGTTTCATTATATATTACAGATATGTATAATTATCAAAATCCAGTAGAAGAAAAAAAAATACACTATTATAATTTTGGAGGAAGTTATAGTAAAGGTATAAATCGTTATACAGTCAATTATGGAAGACAAAGAGGTGGTCTTGTATGTACTGGTGGAATTTGTAGATATGTACCTGAAAGTACAGGCTTAAGCTTTAGTATTACTACTTCTTTTTAGTTTATTACACCCAAATTTTTTCCAACTATTTCAAAAGCATTTAAAGCTTGATTTACTTGATCAGTAGAATGAGATGCGGATAGTTGTACCCTAATTCTTGCTTCTCCTTTTGGAACTACAGGAAAAAAGAATCCTATTACATAAATCCCCCTGTCAAGAAGTTCATTAGACATTTTTTGAGCTAAGTGAGCATCATAAAGCATAATTGGAACAATGGGGTGGTTACCAGGCTTAATATCAAAACCTAATCTTTTCATTCCATTCCTAAAAATTTTAGTGTTTTCTTTTAATCTATTTAAAAAAGTTTTATCAGATTCTAATATATCCAGAACTGCTAAAGAAGCTCCAACAATTGAAGGTGCCAAACTATTAGAAAACAAATAAGGTCTAGATTTCTGTCTAAGTAATTCTATTATTTCTTTGGGGCCACTTGTAAAACCACCAGATGCTCCACCAAGAGCCTTACCCAATGTTCCTGTTATAATATCCACCTCACCCATAATACCCAAAGCTTCATGAACTCCCCTTCCATTTTCTCCAATAAATCCAGTAGAATGGCATTCGTCTGACATGACAATTGCATCGTATTTTTTAGCTAAATCACAAATTTTATCCAATTGTGCAAGAGTTCCATCCATTGAAAAAACTCCATCTGTTACTATTATTCTATTTCTACATTTTATAGCTTTTTTAAGTTGTCTCTCTAAATCAACCATATCATTATGCTTATATCTAAACCTTTCAGCTTTACATAGTCTAATTCCATCGATAAGTGAAGCATGGTTTAACTCATCACTAATTATTGCATCTTCTTTATTAAAAAGAGGTTCAAACAAACCTCCATTAGCATCAAAAGCAGCAGCATAAAGTATAGTATCTTCTGTTCCTAAAAAATTAGAAATCTTTTTTTCTAAAGACTTATGTATGTCTTGTGTTCCACAAATAAACCTTACTGATCCTAAGCCGAAACCATGTGATTCTAGTGTTTCTTTAGCTTTTTGAATTACTAATGGGTTTGAGGCAAGACCTAGATAATTATTTGTACAAAAATTTAAAACATTTTTATCATGAGCAACGGTAATACTTGAATCTTGTTTAGAGTAAATAATTCTTTCATTTTTAAAACGACCTGATTTTTTAATATCCTCTAATTCAAGTTGTAGTCTTTTCTTTATAGATTCGTACATTAGATAAAATTAATTTGAATAAAATTAAGCTATTATTTTAAATAAATAATATGGATAAAATTCTAATAACAGGAGCGCTGGGTCAGTTAGGAACGGAGTTTATAAAACATTTTAAAAAATTAAATGTTTTTGTTCTTGCTACAGATATAAAACTTCCTAAATCTAAACTTCCATGTGAATTTGAACAAGCAGATTCTTTAGATAAAACAAGAATAAATGAACTAGTAAAGAAACATGATATTAATATAATCTATCATCTTGTTGCAATACTATCAGCTAGTGGAGAAAAGGATCCTTTTAGATCTTGGAAATTAAATATGAATAGCTTTCAAAATATTGCTGAAATTTCAGTAAAAAATAATATTAAAAAAGTTTTTTGGCCAAGTTCAATGGCTGTATTTGGGACAGAGTCTAAACTAGATTTAGTAATTCAAAATCCACTGATGAATCCATCTACTATGTATGGTATAACAAAATTAGTTAGTGAAAAACTTATGGAATATTATTTTAATCGATTTAGATTAGACATCAGGTCACTTAGATATCCAGGTATAGTTTCTGTAGAAACTGCACCAGGAGGCGGAACAACAGACTATATTATTGATATGATTAATGCTGCAAAAAAAGGAGTTGATTATACCTGTTTTCTAGATGAAAATACCGAACTCCCTATGATGTATATTGATGATGCAATAAATTCTGCTATCAATCTCATGTCAGCAAAAAAAAGTAATTTATCAATTCTAGGTTCATATAATATTACGGGATTTAGTATTACTCCCAAAAAGTTGCTAAATGAAATAAAGTCAAATGGCTTTAATTTAAAAGTTAATTATGAACCTGATTTTAGGCAAAAAATTGCTGATTCTTGGCCAAAAAAAATTGATGATAGTTCCTCAAAAAAGGATTGGGGATGGAATCCTGAATTTGGTTTAAAAGAAACTATAAGAGAAGCTCTTAAATAATTATTTTTACATATATAATTTTTTACAATAATATTCTATGAAAAAAATTTTTGTTTTTATTATTTTTTCTTGTATAATTTTTTCATGTAATAAAAAAGAGATAGACAGGCCCAATGTAATACTAATAATTACAGATGATCAAGGTTTTGGAGATCTTGGATATAATGGAAACACTAATATATTTACTCCTAATATAGATACTCTAGCAGATGAAAGCCTGCGATTTAATAATTTCTATGTCTCTCCAGTTTGTGCTCCCACTAGATCAAGCCTAATGACTGGAAGATACTCTTTAAGAACTGGAGTAAGAGACACATATAACGGAGGAGCAATAATGTCAACCGATGAAATTACTATTGCTGAAGTTTTAAAAGAAGCTAATTATAAAACAGGAATTTTTGGAAAATGGCATTTAGGAGATAATTATCCATCAAGACCTTCTGATCAAGGTTTTAATGAATCTTTAATTCATTTATCGGGAGGTATTGGTCAAGTTGGTGATATAACAAATTATTTTAAAGGTAATACAAGTTATTTTGATCCTATTTTATGGTTAAATAATGCAAAGAAAAAATATGATGGGTATTGCTCAGATATCTTTACAGATGAAGCAATAAATTTTATAGATAAAAACAAGTCAGAAAACTTTTTTTGTTACTTATCATTTAATGCTCCACATACTCCCCTACAACTACCAAAAAAATATTATGAAATGTACAAAGATTTAGATCTAGAAAAAGTTTCTAATCAAGATGATATTATCATGAGTGAAAAAGACAAGGAAGATGCAAAAAAAGTTTATGGAATGGTGTCTAACATTGATGATAATGTAGGAAGGTTACTAAAAAAATTAGATGAACTAGGTATCTCTGAGAATACAATTGTGATATTTATGACTGACAATGGTCCTCAGCAACGAAGATATGTCTCTGGTCTAAGAGGATTAAAAAGTGATGTTTATAATGGCGGAATTAAAGTTCCTTTTTACTTAAGATATCCACGATTTTTTTCTGAGGGTCAGGACAAAAATACTTTTTCCGCACATATAGATGTTTTACCTACTATATCAAAATTATGTGGTTTGAGTTTGCCTAAAAATAGAATAATTGACGGGATTGATTTATTGTCCAATACAAAAAACAAAAACAGATCTTTTTTCTCATATTGGACAAGAAGATTGCCAGAATTATATAATAATATTTCAATACAAAAAGGTGATTATAAATTAGTTGGAAATACAAACTACAATTCTCCAATTACAGATTTTGAATTATTTAACATAACAAAAGATCCTTATGAAAAAATTAATTTAATTGAAACTAATCAAACAAAGGCTTCAATTCTAAAAGTTGAGATAGATAGTTTTTATAATCATTTAATTAAATCAAAAAATTTAGTAGACCAACCAAGAATTATTATAGGTAGTGAATTTGAAAATCCAACTATATTAAATAGAAATGATGCTAGCGGAGAAAGAGGTATTTGGGCACAAAATGAAGTTTATGGATTTTGGAGAACTAAAATGCTGGATGGTACTTATAATTTCAAATTTAAATTTAAAGACATAAATCAATCCTTAGGTAAAATGTTATTAGAAATTGGGAATAAGACATTCAATATAAATTCAACTGTTGATAATGAAGGTTTCATCATAATGAATGATATTTATGTAAATACAGGAAATTA
>MDTC01077141.1_pt1 | contig 23866 bp, 18 predicted proteins | sample 811181 | NCBI WGS metagenome assembly MDTC01 (sample SAMN05326644, study PRJNA326480) | marine metagenome | isolation source: seawater | place: Pacific Ocean: North | collected 2011 | reverse complement strand
TTCAATTTTTTTTAGAATTTTTTTTTCCTCTAAATAATTTATAGTTCCAAATAAATTTGTTCCTTTAAATAACATATGTTCTAAACAATGAGAAAGTCCAGTTAATTCTTTTGGGTCGTGCTTACTTCCAACACGAATAGCAATACTGGTATATATCCTTGGTGTATTAGCATTTCTTGACAAAAAAACTTTTAAACCATTCTCTAAAGTATATAATTTAGTCTTTAAGATCGCTTTCAATTAATCATCATATTTTTCATCAAACATACTTAATAAAAAAAAACAGTTAAATTTATAAAATTAGTAATCAGTGTCTAAAGAAAGTTTTTGTTTTAAATTTTCCAAATATTTATTTGTTTCTACCATTTGATTAAATTTATCTTTATTTGTGTAGGGAGTTTTTTGCTGAACATTCTTTAAAATCTCTAAAGATATTTCAATAGTTTTATTTTTAAGGTTTTCTCTTAAAAAATCTAAAATAGTATGCTTTTCATCTAAAATTATTTCTCGCTGTGCGGCATTACTCAAAAAAATATGTATAACTTGTTCTGGAAGTAGCTTAGGACTATTAATCTCCAACGCAAGTGCAACATTCGATTTACCTAATTTTTTAAAATACTTGATTAATTCAACCCATTTATTTAACATTTCTTCTTCAGAAAAATCTTCAGTTTTTAAAGCTTGGTTAATATCAGATATTTTTTCAATTTGTTCTTTTTTTTGTTCAGTTGAGTTAATTAAAATAGTAGATGGTTTTTTTATAGAATTAAGATCAATACTAACGTTAGTGCTGGTGTGCTTCAACTCTACTACCTCCTCTTCAAGTGAAATTAAATTCTTAGTTTTTTCTGATTTTATATCATTGTCTTCAAAAACTTTTTTTTTAGTAGTTAAAGTTTTTTTTTTATGAGCTATTTCATTAACAGAAAAAATCCTTAAAAGCATTAATTCAACTAATAATCTTTGATTACTTGAATTTTTATAGTTGACATCAACATCACTACAAATGTTTAAACTTGACAGTAAAAAATCTACACTACATAACTTAGATTGGGATAAATATCTCTGTTGTAATTCGTCTCCTAATTCTAACAAATCAATAGTTTTAGCATCTTTTGAAACTAACAAATCTCTAAAATGCTTTGCTAAACCAACAACGAACTCTTGACCATCATATCCGTTTTCAATAATTTCATTAAAGATACTTAATACTTTATGGAAATTCTCTGCTATCAAATTTTCAGTTAATTTAAAATAATATTCGTAGTCTAATACATTTAAAAGTTTGACGACTCGTTTAAAAAAAAGTGTTTTTTCCGTCCAATTACATAGCCTATCAAATAATGATAATGAATCGCGTAATGCTCCATCTGATTTTTGGGCAATCAATCTAAGAGACTCTTGATCAACTTCTATATTTTCCTCTTTGGCCACAAAATTTAAGTACTCAACAATATCGCTATCTCCTATTCTTTTGAAATCAAAAATTTGACATCTAGACAGAATTGTAGGAATTATTTTATGTTTTTCAGTCGTAGCTAGTATAAATTTAGCATGTTTTGGTGGTTCTTCAAGAGTCTTTAAAAAAGCATTAAATGCAGACTGAGACAACATATGAACTTCATCTATAATATACACCTTATATTTACCAACCTGAGGAGGAACTCTTACTTGTTCAGTTAAATTTCTTATATCTTCAACAGAATTATTAGATGCTGCATCCAATTCAAAAATATTGAATGAAAAATTTTCTAAATCAGCATCATTAGTAAATTTATTGATTTCTTTTGCAAAAATACGCGCACAAGTTGTCTTTCCCACTCCTCGAGGACCACAAAACAAATAAGATTGAGCTAATTGATCAGATTCAATTGATTTTTGAAGAATTGATGTAATTGACTTTTGTCCTACAACAGCTTGAAAAGACATTGGCCTATATTTTCTTGCAGAAACAATAAAATTACTCATACAAAATAATTAAAAATTACGATTACAAAGCTAATTATTAATTACAAAAATCATATAAAATTACATATCAAATTAAAAAAAGCAACTATTTATTAATAGATTGAATGTTTTTATTAAATTTGCGGCCCATTAAATAATTAATATTTAAATGACACAAGCAATATGAATAATTACGAAACTGTTTTCATTATGAATCCCGTTTTATCTGAAGAACAGATAAAGGAAACAGTAAAAAAGTTTGTTTCTTTCATAAAAACAAATCAAGGAACTGTTTCCCATGAAGAAAATTGGGGATTAAAAAAACTCAAATATACAATTCAAAAGAAAAAAACTGGATTTTATTATCTGTTAGAGTTTACATCTGAAGGTAAATTAATTAACGATCTTGAAATTGAATTCAAGAGAGATGAAAGAGTTATTAGATGGCAAACTATAAAGCTAGAAAAGTTTGCCATGGAATACGCTGAAAAAAGAAGAAACAAAATTAATAATAACAAAAAAGCATAAAAATGGCTACTGATGTAAAGTATTTAAATCCTGTTGATATAGAAATCAAAACTAATGATAAGTACTGTCGCTTTAAAAAAATGGGGATCAAATATATCGACTATAAAGATCCAGAATTTTTAATGCGATTTTTAAATGACCAAGGTAAAATCTTACCAAGAAGAATTACAGGTAATTCTCTAAAATTTCAGAGAAAACTAGCTGTTGCTGTTAAAAGAGCTAGACAAATTGCCTTGCTTCCATATGTAGCTGATAATTTAAAATAAATCTATGGAAATTATATTAACACAAGACGTAGAAAAATTAGGTTTTTGTAATGAAATTATTACAGTGAAAAATGGATATGCAAGAAACTTTCTATTTCCTAATGGTATGGCAATATTAGCTACTGAATCTGCAAAAAAATCATTACAAGAAAAATTAAAGCAACAAGAAAAGAAAGAGGAAGGACAAATCGAAGAAGCAAATAAAATTGTAAACAAATTGTCAAATTTAAACATTTCAATTAAAGCAAATGTTTCTGAAGATGGTAATAAACTTTTTGGATCCATCAAAGCTTCACAACTAATTGAAGTCATTTCTAAAGAAGGAATTGAAATAAACGCAAAGTTCATAAAACTTCCTAAAATCAAAATACTTGGTGATTACGAGGCTGAAATTAGAATAAATAGATCTGTAAGTACAACTATCCCTTTCAAAGTTGAAGCAAAATAATTGATTTTATAATTTAATTTTTTCTGATTTTTATCAAAATCACTCTTGCTTTAATCTTTTTTAATTTAGTAAATTTCTTATTTTTGTAGACAATGGATACTGAGCTAATGATATATAAAAATTACATAAAAGAAATTGAAGAAAGACAAAAACAAGGTCTAAATCCAAAGCCAATAGAAAGCTCAGATCTTCTGGAAACTATTATTGATCAAATTTTAGATAGTAATCATAAATACAGAAAAGATTCTATCAACTTTTTTATTTACAATGTTTTACCTGGAACTACAAGCGCTGCTAAAACAAAAGCTGAATTTTTAAGTGATATAATACTAAAAAAATATTACATTGAGGAAATAAATGAAGACTTTGCTTTTGAATTACTATCACACATGAAAGGAGGTCCTTCGATTGAAGTTCTTATAAATTTGGCTTTAAGTAATGATAACAAAATAGCAAAAAAATCTGCAAATATTTTAAAGACACAAGTTTTTTTATATGAAGATGATATTAATCGCTTAAAAAAAGCATATGAAAGCGGTAATATAATTGCTAAAGAAATTATAATTAGTTATGCAAATGCTGAATTTTTTACATCATTGACTGAACTTGATGAAGAAATCGAGGTTATTACATATGTTGCTGGAGTTGGTGATATATCAACGGACCTACTCTCACCAGGAAGCGATGCCCATTCAAGATCAGACAGAGAGCTACATGGAAAATCAATGTTCGACCACAACACTAAACAACAATTAGAACTTATTGAACTGCAAAAAAAGCACCCTGATAAAAGAATAATGCTAGTTGCTGAAAAAGGCACTATGGGAGTAGGATCATCAAGAATGTCAGGTGTTAATAATGTTGCTTTATGGATCGGCAAACAAGCAAGTCCATATGTTCCATTTGTTAATATTGCTCCAATAGTTGCTGGTACTAATGGAATTTCTCCAATATTCCTTACCACGGTTAGTGTGACAGGAGGAATAGGCATTGATTTAAAAAATTGGAAAAAGAAAAAAAATAAAAATGGTGAAAATATTTTAGACAATGAAGGCAATCCAGTACTAGAAGAAGTTTTTTCTGTAAAAACAGGTACAACTCTAACAATTAATACAAAAACTAAAAAACTTTATAGTGGTAAAAAAGAAGTATGTGATATTTCTAATTCATTTACTGATCAGAAAATAGAGTTCATGAGAGCTGGAGGATCATATGCGGTAGTTTTTGGAAAAAAGCTACAATCACTTGCTTCGAAAATATTAAAAATTGATGTTAAAGCAGTCTATGCATCATCTAAGGAGGTTTCTCATACAAGCCAAGGATTAACTGCTGTAGAAAAAATATTTAACAAAAATGCTGTTGGAATAAATAAAGAAAAAATATTGTATGCGGGTTCTGACATAAGAGTTAAAGTTAATATTGTTGGTTCTCAAGACACTACAGGACTAATGACTACACAAGAATTGGAATCTATGGCTGCCACTAAAATTGCCCCTTCCATAACAGGAGCGTATCAATCCGGTTGTCATACAGCATCAGTTTGGGATATTAAATCACAGCAAAATATACCAAAATTGATGAAATTTATGAATGATTTTGGTTTAATTACAGCAAGAGATCCTGAGGGAAAATATCATGCGATGACTGATGTAATTCATAAAGTTCTTAATGATCTAACTGTTGATGATTGGTCTATAATTATTGGTGGCGACTCACACACGAGAATGTCTAAAGGTGTAGCATTTGGGGCTGACTCTGGAACTGTTGCACTGGCTCTTGCAACAGGAGAAGTATCAATGCCAATTCCTGAATCTGTTAAAGTTACATTTAAAGGAAAAATGCGTGAACATATGGATTTTCGCGATGTTGTACATGCTACTCAATCTCAAATGCTAGACAGATTTGATGGTGAAAATGTTTTTCAAGGAAGAATAATTGAAGTTCATATTGGTACTCTTCCATCTGATCAAGCATTTACATTTACTGATTGGACTGCAGAAATGAAAGCAAAAGCCTCGATTTGTATTTCTGAAGATAAAATTCTAATTGAATCTCTTGAGATTGCTAAAATTAGAATACAAAATATGATAAATAGAGGAATGGATAACAGCAAACAAGTTTTACAAGGACTTATTGATAAAGCAAATGAAAGAATTTCAGAAATTAAGATTGGCAAAAAAAGAGCTTTACAACCTGACTCTGATGCAAAATATTTTGCTGAATTTGAAGTTGACTTAGATTTAATAGCTCAACCAATGATTGCCGATCCTGATGTAAACAATGAAGATATTTCTAAAAGATATACTCATGATACAATAAGACCACTATCATATTACAATGGTTCCAAAAAAGTAGATCTTGGTTTTGTAGGTTCATGTATGGTTCACAAAGGAGATTTAAAAATAGTTGCACAAATGCTAAGAAATTTAGAAGAAAAGGATGGCGAAGTAAAATTTAACGCTCCGTTAGTTGTAACAGCACCTACATACAATATAATTGAAGAATTAAAAAATGAGGGAGATTGGAAAATATTACAAAAATACTCTGGATTTGAATTTGATGATAAAAATCCTAAGAACACAGCAAGGACAGAATATAAAAATATGATGTATTTAGAAAGACCTGGATGTAATCTTTGTATGGGAAATCAAGAAAAGGCCGAAAAAGGAGATACAGTAATGGCGACTTCAACACGTTTATTTAAAGGTCGTGTTGTTGCTGACGCAGATAGAAAAAAAGGAGAATCATTACTAGCCTCAACTCCAGTAGTTGTACTTTCAGCAATATTAGGAAGAATCCCAAGCATGTTAGAATATGAAAACGCTATAGTTGGTGTCAATCTCACTAAATTTGCTCCATCAAAAGAAAAACTATGTGCATAAATAATAGATAAATGAAAAATGTTATTTTAATATTAGTATCAATTGTATTTAATAATACATTATTATCTCAGTCCAGTAGTTGTATTGGAGCTGAACCATTTTGCACTGGAACAACAGTAAATTTTCCCGCATCAACAAACAGTACTGGTAATTTTCCTCCTAATGTGTTTTTTGATTGTCTTGGAACACAACCTAATCCAGCATTCTACTATCTTCAAATAGATCAACCAGGAAATATTACAATTACAATGCAAAGCAATCCTTTGGTTGATATAGATTTTATTTGTTGGGGCCCATTTAACGATCCAAACACTATGTGCGATAGCTTAACAGCTGCATATGTCGAAGATTGTAGCTATTCTATTGCAGCAGTTGAAACTTGTGATATAATTAACGCTGTAAGTGGTCAATTTTACATATTATTAATAACAAATTATTCAAATGTAACTTGTAATATAGATTTTTCACAAACTGGGGGAACCGGTACTACAGATTGTTGTATACTGGGCGATGCGGGAGAAGACAATATAAGTCCTGGTTATTCTGTGTGTGCTGACGACCAAAATTTCGATTTAGTAAATCAATTAAATGGCTCTCCAGGAACTGGCGGTATTTGGTATGACAATAATTGGAATGTGGTAAGTAACACGTTTGATCCTTCAACTAACAATAGCGGAACATATGCATACATTGTTGCAGGTACGCCTCCTCCTGGAACAACAATAACATGTCCTGATGATACATCTTTATTAGCAGTCACAGTAAACCCATTACCAAACATTAATTTCCCAACAATTGACGATATATGCACTAATGAACCACCACTTAATCTTAATACTGCTGCTCCAAGTGGAGGTGATTATACAGGTACTGGAATTAGTAATAATATTTTCACCCCATCATCGTCAAATATTGGCAACAACTTAATTTCTTATAACTTCACTGATTTAAATGGATGCTCAAATATTGAAACACAAAATATTCAAGTTAATGAAGCTCCAACAATGTCATTAGGTTCTGATGAAGAAATTCCATGTAAAACCACTATTACTATTATTCCAGATGTAAATGGAGGTTCAACACCATATTATTATTTGTGGAGTGATGGATCAACAAATTCAGAATTAGTAACTGGTGGGGCTATTGTTTCTCTAACATTATCAGATAATAACGGATGTACTGTTTTTGATGAAGTAGTCATTACTCAGGAAGAAACTCCAAATATAACAATTAGTGGAGGAGGAAATATATGTAATGATGGCTCAACAGCAATTATTAATTTTAATTTTAGTGGCCTAATACCTTGGGATCTTACTTATTCAAATGGTAATATAACAAATACTATTAATAATATTAACACAACTAATTATAGTATATCCACATTTGAGGCTGGAGAATATAATGTAGTACTTGCAAATGATACAAACTTATGTGAAGCAGATATTATAGGTAGTAATGTTACTGTAAGTGTATTACCTCTGCCTCAACCAAATATCAACCCATCATTTTATGAAATTTATCCAGGTGAAGAAATAACATTAAGCGCAGGTTCATATGCTTATTATTCGTGGTATAATATTGAGGATACTATAAATAATATATCAGAAAACAAGGAGTTAATTGTTGACTCATCAATAAACATATACCTGATTGTTGAATCAGAAAATGGGTGTACTGGTATTTCAAATCAAGTAACTGTAAACTATATACCAAGAGTTGATTTTTTTATTCCTTCTGCATTTACCCCAAATGGTGATGAGCATAATGATTTATTGGTTACCGTTGGAAATAAAATACAATCATTTAAAATGATTATAACAAATAGATGGGGAGAAATTGTTTTTGCAACTAATAACATTAACAAATTTTGGGACGGTAAATTTAAAGGAAAAGCTACACCTGAGGGAACATATGGCTACCAAGTTAATATTATTGGTGAAGACGGAAGACCTTTTTTAAAAACAGGATCTGTTAATGTGCTTTATTAAAATTTGGTATATTTTTTATTAAACTTATTGAAAAACTTTTATAATCAATCTCGCAGCAATAATGTACAAGTCCATTAGTTATTAACAAATATTTCACAGAGAGACTTGAATTATATTTTGCAATTTGATACAATGTATTTTTTGAAAGATTTACATCTGGTGATTTGCATTCAACAATCATATAAGGCTTGGCTAAGTTATTATATATAACAATGTCTGCTCTAAAACTTAAATTATTATATTTTACAACTTTTTCAACTGACATTAATCCGTAAGGATACTGTTTGTGCATATGCAAATAATTTATACAATGTTGTCTTACCCACTCTTCAGAAGTCAGCTTCACATATTTATTTCTAACAACATCAAAAACTTCAAGTATTCCATTAGTTAATTTGGTTTTAAGCTCTATATTTGGAAAATTAAGTTTGGAAAATCCCATTTAGCATAATAAATGAGTTACAAAGATATTATAACAAATATAAATGATAAAAAAATAAGTCCAGTTTATTTTTTAATGGGAGAAGAACCATATTATATAGATAAAATATGTCGTGAATTCAGCAACAAGTTAATTAAAAAGGAGGAAAGAGACTTTAATCAAGTAATTTTTTATGGAAAAGAAACCAATGTTGAAGATATTATATTAGAATGCAAACAATTTCCTTTTGGATCTGACAAGAGACTAGTTCTAATCAAAGAAGCTCAATCTTTAAAAAATATTGAGTTATTTGACTCATATTTTGACAACCCTCATCTTACTACAACTTTAGTCATTGCATATAAAAAAAAGTCAATAGATAAAAGAAAAAAATTTGGGAAAAATCTTGCGAAAAAATGTGTTGTTTTTGAAAGTTTAAAAGTTTATGAGAATCAAATACAATCATGGATATTTAACTATGTAAATGAAAAAAAATACGAAATAGAAAATAATGCAGCTGCAATACTTTCAGAACACATTGGAGTTAATCTATCAAAATTAGCTAATGAGCTTGACAAATTAATGCTCATAGTACAAAAGACTAAAAAAATTTCGACTTTAGATATTGAGTTACATGTAGGTATCAACAAAGATTTTAATATTTTTGAATTACAAAATGAAATTGGGAAAAGAAACGTCTACAAAACCAATCAAATTATCCAATTCTTTTCAAAGAATACAAAAAATCATCATATTGTAAGTATTATTGGAAGTTTATTTTCTTATTTTCAAAAGCTATTAACATACCACTTTATAGAAAATAAAAGTAGATCTAATATATCCAGTACCTTACAAATCAACCCCTACTTTGTTAATCAATATGAAACAGCAGCAAAGAATTATAATAAAAGACAAATTTTTCTAATTATTAATTTTCTTGCAGAATATGATTTAAAAAGTAAGGGTATTATGAATAAATCATTTAATCAAAAAGATCTTCTTCAAGAACTTATTTTCAAAATATTACATACCTAAAACATTTATGTTTATTTATATTTGTAGGCTATTTCTTAATATGAAAAAACTACTCACAATTTCTCTAATCTTTATTTGTTCAAATATTTTTGCACAAACAGGAAACATAAGAGGTTTTGTATACGATAAAAAAACTGGAGAACCAATAATGTTTTGTAATGTCTTTTTGAAGGGCACTTCAATTGGCTCTGCTACTGATGTTAATGGCATGTATAATATTTCTAAAGTCAAAATAGGAAATTATAAAATTACAGCAACTTATTTGGGATATGACACATCTGAAGTTAGTATTAGTTTAAGAGCAGGACAGATTTTAAATCAGAATCTAGAACTAAATGAATCGACTGTTAAATTAGATGAAATAAAAGTATCTGCTGAAAGAGAAGAGATGAAAACCGAAGTTAAAGTAGCAACAATCAAAATTAGCAAAAAAGATTTAGAAATGATTCCCACAATTGGTGGGGAACCTGACTTAGCTCAATATATGCAAGTAATACCTGGAGTCGTATTTACAGGAGATCAAGGTGGCCAGCTCTACATTAGAGGTGGATCCCCAATACAAAACAAAGTATTATTAGATGGTATGATTATATATAGTCCATTTCATTCAATAGGTCTATTTTCTGTTTTTGACTCCGATATTATTAGAAATACGGACGTATTTACTGGAGGATTTAATGCAGAATACGGGGGTAGAATTTCATCAATTATGGATATTAAAACAATAGACGGAAATAAAAAAGAATTTGGAGGAAAAATAACTGCAAATACATTTGGAACAAAATTACTAGCTCAAGGTCCAATTCTAAAATCCGGCAATACATCTTTTGTGTTTTCAGGCAAAACATCTTATTTAGATAAAAGTTCAGATATATTTTATAAATATCCAATCTTATATTTTAGTAAAGAAGGGTTACCATATTCATATACTGATCTCTATGGAAAAATTTCAACAAATGGTAAAAATGGATCAAAAATTAGTCTTTTTGGATTTAATTTTTTAGACAACGTTGATTATCAAGTTTCAAAATTAGATTGGCAATCAAAAGGAATTGGAACAGAATTTATTTTAATTCCAGCTGGATCTCCTGTTTTAATTGAAGGGAATTTTGCGTGGTCTTCATATAATATTTCTCTTGATGAACAACAATCACCATTAAGAGAAAGTGGAATTCAAGGTTTTAATATGGGGTTTGATTTTTCTTATTTTCTTCCAAAAGGGAAGTTAAAATATGGTTTTGATATACATGGATTTTCAACAGAATTCAAAACTTTTAACTCTGTTAATTCATTAATTGAGCAAAACGAAAATACCTCAGAATTTTCAGCATACTTTAATTATCAGTATAATAGCACAAGATTTATTGTTGAACCAGGAATCAGAATTCAAAAATATACATTAGGTCTTTCTCCAGAACCAAGACTTGGTATTAAATATAATCTTTCAGATAAAGTTAGGCTAAAATTAGCTACTGGTTTATATTCGCAAAATATTTTAAGTACTACCTCAGATCAAGATGTTGTAAACTTATTTACCGGTATTATATCTTCTCCTGAAGAGATTCCTGATAGGGAGGATGGAAGTGCATATAAACATAAATTTCAAAAAGCACAACATCTAATAGCAGGATTAGAATATGATTTAGCTAATAACATTGATTTTCAAATTGAAGGATATGTTAAAGATTTCACACAAATAACAAATATCAATAGAAATATGACATCAAATTCAGATGAAGAATTTATTATTGAAAGTGGTATTGCCAAAGGTATTGATGCACTTGTAAAATATAATACCAAACAACTATATGTGTGGGCTGTTTATTCTTTAAGTCAAGTTACTAGAAAAGATGGGAATACCACTTATGCCCCCCATTTTGACAGAAGACACAATGTTAATCTAGTAACTTCATACAAGTTTGGAAAAAATGAAAGTTGGAAGATAGATGTTCGTTGGAATCTAGGTTCAGGATTCCCTTTTACACAAACACAAGGTTTTTATGAAAATATAACCTTTTCTAATGGAATAAACACAGATTATACCTCAACAAATGGAGATCTTGGTATTGAATATGCAAACTTAAATGAAGGAAGACTCCCTTATTATCATAGACTTGATGGATCTATTTCTAAAAACATTAAATTAAATCATAAAACAAATATGGATATAACTGCCTCTGTAACTAATGCATATAACAGAGAAAACATATTTTATTTTAATAGAATAAAATATGAAAGAGTTAATCAACTTCCAATTATGCCAAGTTTGGGTATTAGCATTACTTTTTAATTTAATCTGAATAATTTTTTTTAATTGCTATTGTAATTGCTCACAAATATTATTTTTGCAGTAACAAATCAAATTTAGACTTGAAAGATTCTCCTACAAAATATATATTTGTTACTGGTGGAGTAACATCTTCACTAGGGAAGGGTATTGTTTCTGCATCACTTGGGAAACTATTGGCAGCAAGGGGCTATTCAGTGACTATACAAAAATTAGATCCTTACATTAATGTAGATCCTGGGACAATGAATCCATTTGAACATGGTGAATGCTATGTTACAGATGATGGTGCTGAAACAGATTTAGATTTAGGTCATTATGAAAGATTTTTGAATCGTCCAACTTCACAAGCAAATAATGTTACTACAGGTAGGATTTATCAAACAGTAATTGATAAAGAAAGAAAAGGAGACTACCTTGGAAAAACAGTTCAAATTATCCCCCATATTACTGATGAAATAAAAAGGAGAATACAAATTTTAGATAAAAAGAAGGAGTTTGACTTTATTATTACAGAGATAGGGGGTACTGTGGGTGATATTGAAGCTCTACCATACATAGAAGCTGTTCGTCAGCTAAAATGGGAACTTGAAAATAATGCCATATTTATTCATTTAACTCTTGTTCCATTTTTAGCTGCAGCCTCAGAACTAAAAACTAAACCTACACAGCATTCTGTCAAAACATTATTAGAAGCAGGAATTCAACCTGATATTTTAGTTTGTCGTACTGAACACCCAATAAACGATAGCATAAAACGTAAAATTGCCCAATTTTGTAATGTTGAAAAAAATGCTGTAATTCAGTCTATCGATGCGAAAACAATATATGAAGTTCCATTATTAATGCAAAAAGAAGGTTTAGACAAAATAGTATTAAAAAAATTAAATATTGAATGTAATAAAAAAGCAGATTTAATTAAGTGGGAAAAATTTTTAAATGGCTTACAAAATCCAAAAAAAGAAATTACGATTGGACTTGTTGGCAAATACGTTTCTTTACAAGACGCATACAAATCGATTTCAGAGGCCATTATACATGCGGGAGCTAAAAAATGTTGCAAAATAAATGTTGAATGGATAGATTCTGAGGAGATAAATATGGAAAATTTAAAGTCTAAATTAAGTAACTTACATGGTTTGATAGTTGCCCCCGGATTTGGAGACAGAGGAATTGACGGAAAAATATTAGCTATTAAATTTGTAAGAGAAAATAATATTCCTTTTTTAGGAATTTGTTTAGGAATGCAAACTGCAGTTATTGAATTCTCAAGAAATGTCCTTGGACTTAAAAATGCAAATTCTACTGAAATGGATCCAAAAACAAAATTTCCTGTAATTAATTTAATGAACGAACAAAAAAACATTACTAAAAAAGGAGGTACAATGAGACTAGGAGCATATGATTGTAAGTTAAAAACAAAATCTAATATTTATAATTGCTACAAAGAAGAACAGATCTCTGAACGTCATCGACACAGATATGAATTTAACAATGAATATTTAGAAATCTTTAAAAAAAATGGCTTGTTTGCAAGTGGAATTAATAAAAAAAACAATTTAGTTGAAGCAATAGAAATCCAAGATCACAAATGGTTTGTGGCAGTACAATTTCATCCAGAATACAAAAGTACCGTTGATAAACCTCATCCACTTTTTTGCGGATTTATTAAGGCCTGTATAAATAACAAATAACTATTGTAAAATGAAACAATATGATAAAAACTCTCTAGTAGGCTTCTTATTGATGGCTGTTATTTTAATTGTTTTTAACACATTCTTTTTTAATAGTGATACAAGCAATGAATCACAAAAAATAAAAGATGATAATATTAAAAATAATAGCAAACCAATATCAAACAATGATTTTGATAATGTAGACAATAATAAATCTAAAGTTAAAGAAGCAAATAATTTAAATGATAGTTTGAGAATTAAAAATTCTTTATTTGCTTACTACAATGAAGAAACAGAAATTCTTGACTCTATTGAAAATGAAAAGTTAAAAATTATTGTATCAAATAAAGGTGGTAGAATCGTATCTGCAATTCTAAAAGAATATAGTGCTTACGATGATCAAAAACATTTAGATTTATTTCTCAAAAATGCTTCTGATTTTAATCTTCAATTTTTTGCAAATTATAAAGGCAAAATTAGAGATTATCAAACAAACAACTTTTATTTTCAAACAACTAAAAATGATAACACGCTATCTATGCAACTCAAAGAAAATGACAGTACATACATAGAGTTTGTTTACAAATTTTCTAAAAATAATCCTTACCTAATTGATTTTGAAATCAATATGCTTGGAATGAATGAAGTTATTCCTTATGATAAAAATTTATTTTCACTTGATTGGAATATGAAGACTCCAAACATAGAAAAAAGCAAAACTATGCAAGAACAGGGAACATGGTTATATTATCAATTACAAGCAGAAGATGACGTAGAATATGTCGGTCACGATGAAACAGAAATTGAAGAAGATAATCAAATTAATTGGGTTGCCTTAAAACAACAATTCTTTAGTGCAATTTTGATAGCAGAAAACGGCTTTGATATTGGCACAAAATTAACTTCAACAAAAAACAAGAATTTAGAAAATCAAAATTCTGATTTCATTCATGATTTTGCAGTCAATTTAAGAATGACATTCAATAATAAAAAACAATACAAATCAAATTATCAATTTTATTTTGGCCCAAATGATTATCAACAATTAAAAGACTTAAAAAGTTACGCAAAGGGATTTGAAGAAATTATTGATTTAGGCTATATAGGAATTGATACATGGGTTAATAAAAAGTTTATAATTCCTTTATTTACTTTTTTGAATAACAATTTAGGTAACTATGGGTTTGGTTTAATTATATTTTTACTTACCATTTTGATTAAACTTATATTATCCCCTTTGACATATAAATCTTATCTGTCACAAGCAAGAATGAAAGTGCTTAAACCGGAAATTGATAAAATAAATGAAAAAAATAAAGGTAAAGATCCTATGAAAGTGCAACAAGCAACTATGAGTCTTTACAAAAAGGCAGGAGTAAATCCACTTGGAGGATGTCTGCCTATGCTTTTTCAATTCCCAATATTAATAGCAATGTTTAGATTTTTTCCGTCATCCATAGATTTAAGACAAAAAAGTTTTCTTTGGGCTGATGATCTTTCTTCTTACGATTCAGTTTTAGAGCTGGGATTTAATATTCCGTTTTATGGAGATCATGTCAGTTTATTCACGTTAATGATGACAATATCAACTTTACTATATACTAGAATGAACTCATCAATGAGCTCCAGTCAAATGCCTCAAATGAAGTGGATAATGTACTTGATGCCTGTAATGTTTCTTGGTTTTTTTAATAATTATGCTGCTGGGTTGACATACTATTACTTTTTAGCTAACATGTTTACAATGACTCAGCAATATTTAATGAAAAAATTTGTTGACGAAAAAGCTATTCTTGCAAAAATCGAAGAAAACAAAAAAAAGCCGCCAAAACCAAAATCAAATTTTCAAAAAAAATTAGAGGAAATTCAAAAAAGACAAGAAAAAAAAATGAGAGATAGACAAAAAAATAAAAATAGAAAATAGTTAAATTTTACTCAGGAAAAATCAATTACTTATTTGTTTATTATAGCAAAATATAGCTAATTCTATTCATCAAATAATTAATTTTTGGATAATTAATTTTAAATTGTCGTAGTTTCAAATTATTTTAATATTGTCAAAATGTTTAACTTTGTATAGTTATTACAAAACATTATTACATGACGCTTAATTCCCTAACTGCAATTAGTCCAATAGATGGAAGATATATTGAAAAAACTTCAACTTTACAATGTTACTTCTCTGAATCGGCTTTAATAAAATACAGAATAAAGGTTGAAATTGAATATTTTATAGCATTATGTAACTTACCAATAAAACAATTAAAAAGTTTTCCAAAGAATAAATTTACGTCTTTACGAAATTTATATGAAGATTTTAAAATAGAATATGCAAATCAGATTAAAAGTATAGAAAAAATAACTAACCATGATGTAAAAGCAGTTGAGTATTTTATAAAAGAAAAAATGGATGAATTAAAACTACAGGAATTTAAAGAATTCATTCACTTTGGTTTAACATCGCAGGATATTAATAATACAGCTGTACCAAGCTCAATTAAAGATGCAGTAGAACAAGTTTTTATACCAAATCTTAAATTAATTACTCAATTATTAAAAGAAAAAGCTAAATTATGGCAAAATTTACCTCTTTTAGCAAGAACTCACGGTCAACCAGCTTCTCCTACAAGAATGGGAAAAGAGATTAAAGTATTTATTGAAAGATTAGAAAATCAATTAAATTTATTAAACTCAATCCCATATAATGCAAAATTTGGAGGTGCCACAGGAAATTTTAATGCGCATCACGTTGCATATAATAATATAGATTGGAAAAAGTTTGCAGATAACTTAATTAAAAATATTTTTTCTCTTGATCGGCTACAAAATACAACTCAAATTGAACATTATGACAATCTTGCTGCATTAATGCACAACATAAGCAGAATTAATACTATTTTAATTGATTTTTCTAGAGATATATGGACATACATATCAATGGATTATTTTAAACAAAAAATTAAGAAAGGGGAAGTTGGGTCATCAGCAATGCCACATAAAGTAAATCCAATTGATTTTGAAAATGCTGAAGGAAACTTAGAGATGGCTAATAGCATATTTGCAATATTATCAAAAAAGCTTCCTGTTTCAAGGCTACAAAGAGATCTTACTGACAGTACTGTTTTAAGAAATATAGGAGTTCCGTTTGCTCATACTGTAATTGCACTAAAATCTCTTGAAAAAGGTATAAATAAGCTTATGATAAATGAAACAAAAATATTATCAGACCTAGAAAGCAACTGGGCTGTTGTTGCAGAGGCAATACAAACAATATTAAGAAGAGAAGGGTATACTAATCCATATGAAGAATTGAAAAAACTTACTAGAAAAAACTCAATTATAAATGCAGAAAGTATTTCTTTATTTATTGATCAGCTAGATGTAGACGACAATATTAAGTTTGAATTAAAAAAAATTACACCTCAAAATTATTTAGGAGTTAAATAATTTTTTAGGAAAAGTCTAGCTTATTTTTTTCTAAATATTCATCCCAATTCCATATAAAATGACGTAAAACATTTTTAAGTTCACTAACAAAAATCGGATTTGGTTTGTTCTTTTTTCTAAATAAATCTCCTTGAAAATTATTTATATTGTACTTTTCAAAAATCGCATATACCATAGCTAAGATTGGTGTTTCGTGCTTAGCTAATAATTCATTAAAATAATTTTCATAGTTTAAAAAATTTTCAACGGCTAATTGATTTTCATCATTATCTAAATCTTTATAAATTTCATCCAAAAACAACGCTCTTAAACTAACAACTTCATTCTCTTCAAAATATTTTTCTAGTAAACTTAAATTTCCTAAAAAAATTACATCATTAAACCATTTAATATCTGTATCTTTTAAATCTGGACTTTTATCTAAATTATTATTATGGTTAATAAAATCTTTAACTTCTGTAAAACCCTCCAAAATAACATTTCTTAAAACACGAACGAAAATTGTTATTGCTACATTAGATTTTATTTTGTTTTTTTTTGAAAGTAGACCTAAAAATTTTATCATTTTTTAAATATTAAAACACTTTCTTGCTTCATTCATAATATTTTCACCTATAGCTAAACATGCTGTTGCAGCAGGAGAAGGTGCGTTTAAAACATGAATATTACTTTTATTATTAATTATTTTGAAATCATCTAATATATAACCATTTTTTTCTAATGCAATTGCTCTAACTCCACTTCTTGCTGGTTCTATATCATCTATTTTCAAAGTTGGGATCATTTTTTTCAATTCCTTCAAAAATAAAGATTTTGAAAATGCTCTTTGGTATTCTTTTAGACCAAATTTCCAATTATTTATAAACAATTTCATTGTTCCTTTAAAACAAAGAGCATTTATTGTATCACTAATATTAAAATCTGTTTTTTTATAACCTTCTCTTTTAAATGTAAATACAGCATTAGGACCACACTCAATTTCTCCATTTATCATTCTTGTAAGATGAATACCAAGGAAAGGAAAAGCAGGATTTGGCACTGGATAAATTAAATTCTTGACTTTATAGCTACTATTTTCTTTAAGTTTAAAATAGTCTCCTCTAAAACCAACAGTTTTCATAGTAAGATTTAATCCGTCTTTTTTTGCTAATCTATCTGCAAAAAGTCCTCCACAAAAAATAATATTTTTTGCTTTAAAATTACCAATATCTGTTTTAATGTTTTGATTATTATAATCTAAAACTTTACATGATAATCGGATATGACTATTCTTATTGATACTAACTATATCTTTTGCAAACTGTTTAGCTACTTGCTTGTAGTCTATTATGCCAGATTGTGGTACATATAGTGAACTCAAAACATCAACATGTGGCTCAATTTCTTTAGTTTGATTGGAATCTAGTATAACTAAACCAGTTAAACCATTTTTTTCACCATTAGTTTTTAATTTTCTAAGAGTTTGTAATTCATTATAATTATTTGCAACAACAATTTTACCACAAATATCATATGAGATTTTACTTTTTTTTGCGTATTCAATCAAAAGATCTCTTCCATAAACACAGTTTTTAGATCTCATGCTACCTGTTTTATAATATAATCCTGAATGAATAACACCAGAGTTTCTTCCAGACTGATGAAAGGCCAATTCATCTTCTTTTTCAAAAAGAATTAGATTTAACTTTGGATTTTGTTTTTGCATTTGATACGCAGTAGCTAATCCAACGATGCCTCCTCCAACTATTGCTACATCAAATTGCATATTTAAATTATTTTTTTTTAAAGCAAATTACCTGAAATTATTTAAGAAATTAAAAATAGAATTTCTATTTTTTCTTCCTAAAATATCAAAATTTATATTTTTAAAATCTTTATTTTCAATTTCGGTGATTTGTGTTGAAGTTGTAAAAAATCCCTTTACGTACTTTATACAAGATTCGTTATAATCAACATAAACTAAATGAATATTGCCATTTTTAAAAGTCACATCTGGAAAGAATTTAGGCCCAATAGACAAAGAATCTGTAAATGAATACCCTCTACTTAAATTAGGAATACCATTTAGAGAATAACTTAAAAAACAATCTTGAGTACCGTGTCGATTATCTTCCCAAACAATGAATATAGAATCATTATTATTTGATATTTCGGGCAATCTTTGTGTTACAGTTGGAATATAATCTACATTAACATTGTAGCTGTAATCTAATGTGGCTTGAGATACATTAGTAACAACAATTTCGTCATTTCCAGTTGCACCACTTTTTTTTACTATTAACAAAGAATCTCCATAAACAACCCCATTTGTAGTAGATGCAGGACAAGCATTTAAAATCCAATCAAAATCATCTATATCATTAACTAAATCAAATGAAATACCATTGTTATTAGATTTAGCAATATGACTATTTCTTTGATTATTTTCATTATTTCTAAACAATAGAAATATATTATCATCATTTACAATTAATGAACTTTTACAACATTCACATGGCTCTGAAGATGCATTTAATGAAGCTTCTACAGCAGTATTAAATGTAGCTCCATAATCATTGGATGTTCTAACCATTTGTCTTGGATCAGTAAAATTCAAAGTATATTTCATATAAGAAATAACTGGATGCCCATGCTTATTTATAGCAATATTACCCATTCTACAAATTTGTTGAGGTGAATTTTCAGAAACTCTTATTGTGTCAGAAAAAGATAATCCACCATCAAAGGAGCGAATCATCATAATACTTGAATAGTTTGTAGCGAATGATGAAAAGACGATATAAATCGTATCTCCCTTTACAGCAATCTCGGGCCCATCCTGTGATGAAGGGTTCACACCTTCGTTTGTAATATCATAAGCAGAATCAAAATCAATACCATTCCATCTTGCTATTTTTATTGTCTTTGGAATAGAATTATTTCTAAAAATTACCACAGGATAATTATCATTAATTAATGCTACTCTTGGCCTTCCATATCCATCATCACCACTACTGATAATTGAATGATTTGTGAAACTTAAATTTTGGGTATACGAAAACAAAGTAATTAAAGTTAATATTATTAATAATATAGATTTTTTCATGAAAATTATTTTATTTTTCATATGCAAAAGTACATTAATTGTTAACTTAATTAAAATATAGAATTATTTATTGGTAAAAGATTCATTACTAAATTCAATTTTATTAAACAATAAAAATCCTATAAAAAATAAGAGAATAACAACTAACAAAGCAATTTGTTGATTGTAGATATGTGTAATAAAACCAAAAAGTAAAGGTCCTAAAAAAGAAGTCGCTTTTCCTGTAAAGGCATAGAAACCAAAAAATTCATTCATCTTGTTGGATGGTGTCAACTGAGCCATTAAAGATCGACTACATGATTGATTCGGGCCCACCATTAACCCCAGTAAAATACCTGAAAACCAAAATAGTTCTTTTGGGTATTTAGTTTCTGGTGCTATAAAAGCAATTAACGTTGCGATTATTAAAATCACTAGTGTTAGTCTAATAACTTTTAAAACACCTATTTTATCCTCTATTAATCCAAATACTAAAGATCCAATTCCAGCTGCAAGGTTTAGTATAATTGCTAAATACATTACTTCTTCATTTGTAAATCCTACAGTAGTACTAGCATAAACACCTCCAAGAGCAAAGATTGTCACCAATCCATCATTAAAAAAAAGTCTTGATATTAAAAATTGTGTTATGACTTTATATTGAGAAATTTGTTTAAATGTATTTTTTATTATGGTTACCGAATTTAAAACATGATATTTTGAAATCTTCTTTCTTTTTCTATCTTTTAAAAATACAATAGTTGGAATAGAAAAAATAAAAAACCAAACACCAACTAAAATATTAATTTTTCTAATACCAAACGAATCTAAATCAAAAAGTACAAATGATAAAAATAATGCTAATAAACCTCCAATGAAGCCTAATCCCCAGGCAAAACCCGAAATAGTTCCAATATTTTTTTTATCGGATAAGTCATGTAAATAGGAATTACAAAAAACACCTGACAATTCAAAACAAATATTAGCAATAACAAACAAAGTAAGCGCAAAAAAAACCTGACCATTTTGAGGGAAAAACAAAAACACAGAACATAAACAAGTTATCCAAGTAAATACAGTTAAAAAAAATTTTCTATATCCAATTGAATCAGCAAGAGCTCCTAATATAGGAGATAAAAAAGATACAACTATAGCTGTAATAGCAATGGCATAACTCCACATTGTTGTTCCATACTGCTCATTTAGTGCTATTTCATTAACAAAGAAAATACTGTATATGAAAGTAACGATTATCGTTGTAAATGGCTGATTTGCAAAATCATATAATGCCCAAGAAAATACCTGCTTTTTATTTTTTAATTTTAAAATACTTTTCATAATAAAAGTCCAATATTAAGAATTTTATTTTAGAAAATATATGTTTTTTATCAAGTCAAAAACTTAAATTTGTGAAAAAAATATATATGAATCTAGAAGGAATTTTACATGTATCTGGAAAATCAGGTCTTTTTAAAGTTATTTCAAAAGGGAAATCAACAATTATAGTAGAATCAATAGTTGACAATAAAAGAAGTCCAATCTATTCGCATAACCCAGCTAATATGTTAGAAGAAATTGGTGTTTATACACACAATGATTCCGTTCCTTTAGCAGATGTTTTAGAGAAAATTGCTATTAAGGAAAAAAATAAAGCTACAATATCACATAAAGTATCTAAAAATGAATTAACGCTATTTTTTAAAAGTATTTTACCAGAATATGATGAAGAAAGAGTTTATATTTCTGATATAAAAAAAATTATTCAATGGTACAATATTTTACAACACGCAGGCTTAATTAAAGTAAAAATCAAAGTAGAGAAAAAAACAAAAAAAAATAATGAAATATAGCCAATATCCATATAAAAGAATTGATATTAAATCAATTGAAAAAGAAGTAAAATCTATGATTGAAAAGTTTAATACTGCAATATCTTCTGATGAACAAATTATAATAATAGAGAAATATCAAAAAATTCAAAAAGAATATTATACGTATTCAAGTATCGCAAATTTAAACTTTTCAAGAAACACAAAATCTAAAAAAGCAATTAATGAAAACAATTTTTATAACCAAATAAGTCCTGAAATTTCCGAAATTGATAATCTTTTTACAAAAGCAATTGATGCTTCTATTTTTAAAAAAGAATTAGAAGAAAAATTTGGTAAACATTTTTTTAATTTAATTTCTATGGAATTAAAATCATTTGATCCTAAATTGGTACCATTAATGAAGAAAGAAAATGAACTTAAAAATAAATATAGAAGTTTACTTGCTAGCGCAGAAATTAAATATAAAGGCAAAATATTAAATCTAACTGGCTTATCTCCATTTATGCAAGACACTAATAGAGAAACCAGAAAAGATGCATATAAACTTTTAGATAATTTTTTTGAAAAAAATAAAAATGAATTAGATGATATTTTTGACAAACTAGTTCATATCAGAAACGAAAAAGGAAAAATTTTAAACTTTAAAAATTTTATTGAACTTGGGTATTTAAATATGAATAGATCAGATTATGGTCCCAAAGAAGTTGAAGAATATAGAAAACAAATTGTAAAATATATTGTTCCTTTAGTGCAAAAAATAAATAAAAAAAGAAAAGCAATTTTAGGATATGACGATATGTTTATTTATGACACACTTTATTTTAAAGAAGGAAATCCAAAACCTAAAGGAAATGTTAATTTTCAAGTAAATCAAGCAAAAAAAATGTATTCGGAATTATCAAAAGAAACATACGATTTCTTTGAAATGATGGTAAATGAAGAACTAATGGACTTAGATAATAGAGCAGGAAAATCTGGTGGAGGATTTTGCACTTCATTTCCTTCATTAGAAAGACCCTATATTTTTGCAAACTTTAATGGTACTGATCATGATGTAACAGTGCTAACTCATGAGGCAGGGCATGCATTTCAAGGTTATCAGAGTAGAAAACAACCTGTAAATAGATATCTATGGCCAACATATGAAGCTTGTGAAATACACTCTATGAGCATGGAGTTTCTGACATGGGATTGGATGCATTTGTTTTTTAAAGAAGATACTGAGAAGTTTTTGTTTAAACATATAGCAGGCTCTCTAGCTTTCTTACCCTATGGGGCTCTTGTTGATCATTTTCAACATTGGGTTTATGAAAATCCTAAAGCAACACCTCAAGAAAGAAAAACACAATGGTTAGAGCTAGAAAAAATTTATCAGCCAGAAAAAAACTATGATGATCTTGAATTTCTTAAAAATGGTGGTTTCTGGCAGAAACAAGCTCATATTTATGAAATGCCATTTTATTATATTGACTATACTCTTGCACAAATATGTGCATTCCAGTTTTGGATAAGAATGCAAGAAGATAAAAAATCTGCATGGGATGATTATATGAACCTATGCAAAGCTGGCGGATCAAAATCATTTCTTGATCTAGTAAAACTTGCAAATATAAAATCTCCTTTTGATTCGAAAGTATTTAAAGAAGTTGCTGAGAAAATAGATCATTGGTTAGAAAACAATACCATTTAACAAAAAGTTAAATAAAAAAAATCCTAATTCAAATGAATTAGGATTTTTTTATAAGGCGGCGACTACCTACTCTTCCAGATATTACTCTAGTACCATCGGCACAACTAGTCTTAACTTCTCTGTTCGAAATGGGAAGAGGTGGACCCTAGCGTTATAGTCACCATAATATTTTAAGTATTATGACATAAATCGTAATGAATATATATATATAATTTCAAAGTCTACGGGTAATTAGTATCACTCAGCTAAATATATTTCTATACTTACACTTATGACCTATCAACGTCATCGTCTATAACGACCCTTAAAAGAAATCTTATCTTGAGATGAGTTTCGTGCTTAGATGCTTTCAGCG
>MDTC01235619.1_pt1 | contig 23868 bp, 23 predicted proteins | sample 811181 | NCBI WGS metagenome assembly MDTC01 (sample SAMN05326644, study PRJNA326480) | marine metagenome | isolation source: seawater | place: Pacific Ocean: North | collected 2011 | reverse complement strand
TTCACAACAAGGAGTTGCAGGTGGAGCTGGGAGACTTGGTCGACATTCTGCGTGCGACCGACGCGGAGGCGGAGGCGCGCCTGCGGGACATCTTGTGAGAAAAGGGTGGCACTGGAAGCCAGAACCTTTCGGACCAATAGTGCTACATGACTGTGTATGCGTATGTGAGAGGGCATTCTTGGAGAATGTCACAGAAATTGTTTGTTTACAGTATTGTGGTAAAAACTGTACTCTTTTCTTAACACCTCAAACACCGACGCTTCATACAAAGGCGTTTTCTCTTTCCAGTGCCGCCAAACTTGATCTTGTCTAGGCAATTGGCACATTTGCCACAGTCTAAACTCATGCAGTGCTTGCACACTCCACACCTAAAACGAGACGAGCGATTCCTGTCGACTTTGTACGTCTTGTCCGATTCTTTGCCTAACATCAAAAGCAGTCTAGCCACATAAACCAACTCCTCGCATGATGTAAGACGCCAAGCGTGCATATGAGCTTCACCTTATGGGAGGTACGTTGCGTACAGGACACCCTCGCTGGTAAACGTGTGTACACTGTCAGCGTTTCCCAGCTTGACCGTGCAAGCACCTTCCACAAAAGTACCTGTAATTAAGTTAGCGTCGCTGTCACTGTTCTTGACTTTGGAATCTTTTTTTTCAGTCTTTCCAGAAGTCGATGTTTCGGAAGCGTTATCGCCCTTAGTCTGCTCGGTAGCTTTGATGGACTTCAGTCTTTTCTTAAGTACGAGCAAGTCTCCTTTTCCGACACCCAGGTTTTCGACACTGAGCTTCGGTTTTCCATCAATCTTGCCATCGTGCCACTTGAGAACTGGCTTATAGGAAGCAAGCAAGCTGGCACACTTCTCGTCGTCATCCGAGTACTTGTTCTGTATTTCTTTGGTCCAGATGGGTTGAAAGAATTCCATTACCTTCGATGGAATAGGACGGAGCCAGTTGAGGTCGTCGGATTCCGCCGAGCCCTCCGGTGGTTTAAAACACACGTAGGGACCCTCTTGGTGTTCTCCTGTAGTTTTGAGTTCACCTCCCATGATTGTGACGTGATAATGGCGCATACCTTCCCAGACCTTGCCGGACTTTGATGCAAGCATTTTGCCGATGTGCTGTCCGCAAGAAACGGCCATCGGCTTCTTTGCTTCATGAATGACAAACTTGTTGGGAATCCGGAATTCCCGATGAGCACCGTGTTGCACGACATAACGCGAGAACAGCAAGTCTGTCTCATTACTTTTATCATCTCCACCGTCGCTTTCACCTTCTTCCTCAATCACCGTCCTCTTCCGTTTGCCCTTTGAAGTCGAAGATGAGTCTTCTTCCTCGCTTAGTGCGGCAATTTCTTGCTGATCATCACCCGAGCCAGGTGCTTCAAACTCAACGTCTTGCATGTCGTCGCTTTCCCGATTCATTTTGCGATAAGTTAAAGTGGCACGAGATTAGCGATTCCTGCAACTACAGTAGCAGTTTTGTTCAGAGATTGCCAGGGCGTGGGCCGTCACGGCGCCGACACTGGCAATGGGCCTATCCCGGCGCCGCTGTCGACCACAGTAAATCGAATAGCACTCAAAAGCATCCAATATCGCTCAGCACAAACTCGATGAAAGGTAAAGCAGTGATTCGAATTGAAAACTCGCACGAACAAAAGCGTAAATATAAGCGTGATCGAGAAAGGGAAAGACAGGAATACGCAGCCGAACAAGAGCGTCAACGCACACAAAACTTAAAGAAACAAGCACTGGGGAGTAAAGGCAAAAGGAGGGCCCGTACACGCAGGAATGAACAGGAGGTTGAATTTGAAAGTGGTGAAGAAGTAGATTCTGAAGACGAGCTGTCAAACGAACTGTCGAAAGCAATCAGTGAGCAACATAGTGTGCCATCCAAGATTCGCGTAATTATGGAATGTGGAACTGCTATCACATCTTATGCGGCAAAATTCAAAATCATGACAATGCTCAAAGAAATGGATACTTACCAAAACATTGATTACTTGACCGTTCTGAAAAAAACTGGTATCGATTTAAGTGCAGAAGAAAATTGCGACTTTGTGCATGCATTGAAAAATACTGAGGGGATATCTCTTGTTGATCTTCCGTGTGAAAAACCTGCAGTCCGAAGAGTTGCTTTTCAGGGCATTGAAAATGAAGATTGTCTTCGTAAAGCGTTTAAACACGTTCTGACAATTCACGAGAGCGATTTGCAAAAGACTTACTCTTCTGTCGAAAAGGATTTAGACACGTTGGTGGCAAATGGAGAAGTTGAATATTTTATGGATGAAAGATGCACAAAAGAGCGTCAGAAATGTCGAGTTTTTTTGGCCACTTTGCCTGGTGTGCAATGTTGTCCTGGTGTCCGTAAGCTGTGGAATGACATCAAACTTCCAGATACTCATGCAGAGATTCGCAAAGAGTTGTTGGCGCGGAAGATTCGCACCAAAGCTTTCTACGATGAGAGATCAGCGCTTACGAAAGATAGGAATGACGCGCAGAGAGCAGAGGAAAAAAGATTAAAGGAGATGAAACAGAATGCCGTTCGTGTTGGAAAGGGTAAGCTAGAAAAGGGTGATGTCGACGACCTTCTTTAAAATGAAGAGAAATACACATTTTAGAAAATGTTTAGTATTTTTAAAGCTATTACACCCGTAACGATTAATCGTGCGAGTGACGTAGCCGTTCCCGTGGTAGCACCGCGCACTCGCGCTTTTTGTCATCAGTCAAACGAGACAGTTTTAGGAGCGTAGACACAGAGAGCGCCTCCCCTAGGTCCTATAGTGCCATTATCATCAGTTCCCGGAGGTAGCAACCAAATACCAGTCCTTGTCCAATGAAACGAACGCGGAGCTTGATCCGATGTCGCAAACAAAGGGTGCTGTCTTAACCCATTGAACGTCAATCGTAAGGAAAGGTCGATCGTGACAATCCCATGATTAAGGGCAGGCTCGCCAAACAGAGGTCGGCGATCAACCACCGATACGAAGCGGTTACAGGGTGAGAAAACCAGTTCATATGTCGCTTTCACGAGGTCTGTGACAAGCGCTCCCTCGGCGGGGTCGGTGGGAAGCTCGAGGTAGTGAGTGATATCGAGTTTCTGGACTGGCGTGTAAACGCTGTAACCATAAGGCGCCGATGTCACGGCAATCTCCAAAACGATGGAATCTTTGGTTTTGTGAAGCGAAGCAACACAATCACCACTGTGAGAGATTGCGGCACAAAGCGCTCCTTTTGTATGCTTGACATTCGATGTCAAATACTGTACATTCTGGTAGTCGATGTCGTGAATGATCAGTGATCGGCAAAGTCTACCAGGAATTGTGGTCTTTTCCTTTGAAAGGGCGACGACTCTGCGACCGGACTCGGTTGGTGAACACGATACAAGCAAGCATCCTTCATATTCACAAGTCGTTTCCTCGTGGTCGATGTTGCCACCATCTACACAGTAAGTCTGAAAGCAATATGAGTGTAACGAGACAGCGTCCGATTCTCCACCGTTGGCGCTTAACTCATGCCCACTGCTGTGGAAAAAGCCAGTACTGCATGCCACTGTAAACTTGTGTCCCTCCCCGCTTTCGTTGTCGACAAACCATGCGTCTTGTGGATTGTCACATCGACCTTCTAGGTTCACTCGCTGAGGTGGCTGCTTTGTGTCCCAAAACCACAGTCCGCTTAGCTTAGCAGAGTCGTTAGAAGATACCCCTGTGTCATGAAGCGCGCAAATGAAGAGAACTGCGCTACCATCATGCGCAGCTCGCATTGTTAAAGGAGAGGACATGTCGTCAAATGCCATTTCAACACGTTCTCTGATTGGAAACTGGCCGCCTTCTCTGTTAACTTTCACGATTGTGTCAACAAAACGATTCCCTCGACTTTCGCCCGTAGGGCTCGATCTGCCCGCCCTTTCTCTAACGTAAGCAAAGGCCACGTTCCCAAAAAGAGAAGGTGCAAGCAAGCTACAGCTTTCGAATATTGGCAGTAGCTTGAATTCTTTATGATGAGGTCTCAGTCTAGGTGACGTCGGAAGCGGAAAAACGTTTCCCTGTTGTAGATCTTTGTTGAAACACTTCTGGTATCGATGGCAACACTTCTTTGCACAGTGACAAGCCATTTGCTTGCACGCCGCTCTTAGCATAACCAGCTGGTCGCAACTTGTTAGCTCGGCACACATTTGCTCAGTAAATGGCGTCAATGAGTTGGTATTTCTAGGCAAGATACTTGTAGAACCTCTGGCCAGCATCTCTGCTCTATGTTTTGTTGCCACGTTGTGAAATATTCCGTGCATTCTTTTACACGTGAACGAGAAATGAAACGTGTTAGCTCTTGTTGCATTGGCTTCCTCCAGGTAGCCAGAACTGTCACCATGCCAAATCCCACCAGAGTATTGGATGTCCATAAGAAATTCGATTATCTTAACGATTATGTCGTCTGCTAATGCATCGAATGCTCCGCACGTGTCCAGTAGTATTAAATCGTCAACTCTGCTAGCTTTCAGGCATTGCGTGAAAGCACGCATTGCTCTTCGAAACTCCTTTACGGACTTGTTGCGCTCATTTTTATCATAATTTGTCATATTGTTTTGTTCTATTAATGCAACTGTTGCATTTGTCTTCGACTTAATGGCCAAGTGTCTTGGCGCCGACACCGGCATCGGCGCCGACACCGGCGCCGACACCGGCATCGGCGCCGACACCGGCGCCGACATTGGCATTGGCGCCGACACCGGCGCCGAAGAGTTCTCGCTAATGATGTAATCGGTATCAATATGTTTCTTAATGATTATGAACGAAAGTTGTGATTCAAAGTATAGCGGGCAGGCTGAACAAAATCCAGTTCACCCCCCTCTTCCTCCGGAAAACTATCCAAACTGGCACTACAACGGCTACACTGTACACTATAATCCAGATTTGCCTCCCATATCAAATCTACTGATTCGTGAAGCTGACGCTTGGAGAGCCGTGCTTGGTTTGCACGGAGCGACAGTCAACGCCACACATCGTGTCGCAAGAACACCAGACAACCAAGCTGAAGCGCATCTAAAATTTGAAGAAGAGTGTGACATGAGCAGTGAATCTAGAGAAGCTTCCTACTGCAGTGCTCTGACTGGCTTAGCAAGCCAATGCGACAACTTAATTGCTGAGGTCTTGAAACTCAGGTCATATCGGAAATCCAGGCGCGCGATGGAGCTGGGCTGTTTTAACGAATTTGCACGTGCTCATGTAGACGAGATATTGGCCGTTGGTACAACTCTTTCAACCAACAGTGCTTTGAACGTCTCATCTGCGACTGCCGAGCTCCGCGCAGCTATTCAGAATCAGCGCAACCAGGTCACTCAACTTCGTTTATTTTTAGAGGCAATCAAATCCACTGAATCGTTGCCTCTTCCCAAGAATGGTAGACTGGTTATTGGCGTTTCCGTCAACGACGACACACCTGTTACTGAAGATCTTGACAAGTTTATGTCCACAGTTTTCAACGATTCGCGAGAACTAAACGAAAATACGATTTCAAGTGCAATTGCGTCATTCTTTGGAGAATGTAAACAGAAGCAAACATTACCTAGACAGTTTGTTAGAAGAGCTTGCACAGCAGCGGTGTCATAAAACAGTAATCCGTTCGCTAATTTATAGCCATAACACTAGAAGCTTGTTCTGAATAAAATGGCATGACAGTAGTAAGGACAGTCGAGGAAAAAAATGCAGAGTTGCAAGAACGTAAGCAAAAACAAAAGGAATTAAGTAAAGCGATTGACAAAATGGTATCCGACAGCATAAGCGCACAACATGGACGAGAAATGGGATGTGGCGGTCCAGGTCTTTGTCCGATGCTAGGTAGAGGTGTTGCACGTTTATTGGGACTTTCTAGGAGTGCTGGAGGGGTTCCAACCGAAGAAACAGTCGTCTCGGAAGTTGCTAAAAGTTCTTCGGTTGCAAACCGCGTATTTGGAAAGTCAATGGGAAAGAAAGCTACAGCTGCTGGAAAACTGGAAAGTGCAAAGGCTGCAATGCAGTCACGAGTTGAGCATCTTGAAGAGAAAGCACAAGCTTCCCGCTCCGCTTCAGTCAAGGCAATGAAAGCTCAAAAGAAAGAATTGGCCTTGAGAGAATTAAGGCGTGCCAAAATGATGGAGAAACAAGCAAACTCAACACAATCTGCACTCGATGCAGTGGAACAACAATTCGAAATGATGGAAGCTACAGCTCTATCAAGAGAGGTAGCGTCTGCTCTAGGCGCAACCGCAAAGTCTTTGAAGAAGAATAAAGCATTCTTGTCGCAAGCGGAAGACAGTGTCGATGCTGCCGCGGAAATGAAGGATCTGCACGATGACATGGCTCAAGTCATGGCAGCTTTTGGTGAGACAGCAAATAATAATGATTATGACGACGAAGAGCTAATTGCCGAGCTTGAAGAGATGACACAAAGTCCCACCAAATCAAACGACAGCGTGAGTGCAAGTGATAGAACGCTTGCACAAGAAGCACAAGTAGCACTAGAAGAAAAACATGCAGAGTACGATCGACTAGAAGAGCTACGACAAGCTATGCCGGATGCACCAAAGCGCAAGTCGGTTAAGGGAAGCAAGGAGTCGCACAGGGAGTCATTACTGGCATCCTCGCCTCATTAACTAAAAGATTGTACACCAGCTTTCTTCTTTATGTGGTGATGCCCAGACGTAAACGACGTTATCATTCGTAGAATCAAACCGCACGTAGAGATTGTGGTTCTCGCACATTATTATGCCATGTCGGTTTGGAAGTCCAAATGTTCTTAGGACAGTTACGCTCAAACGAGAAGGGAATGCAAAGCTAGTGGAAATGTTTGTTCCTTTTATTTGTACGTATTCCACAACCTCGTCACTTCTGACAGACATGGTATTGTTTTTCCTTTATTATATACGAAAGCAAGACCCAAAACCTAGCGAGGACAAAAGCAACATAATACCAGTGCCAATCAGCTTGTTTTATCGAGCCATCTTCGCAAGCGTCGCATGGAAGTCATCATATTATCCCTTACATCACTAAAGTCCACCCACTTGTACTTAGGATTATCCAGATCATCCATGTCGTCTTTGTGTGTCTTGAGGATCAAGAACACGTCATATTCGAAGAGATCGCAAAGATCTGCACGACCGCCATCCTTACAAGACCAATAAAGATAACTTGCGTAGCTTCTGTAGTACTTGCATAGACTAGTGTTGTCCCAACAGTTTCTAAGGAAGTAGAACTCGTTTGAGGTAAGGTATTCTACAAAACGTGCCACCAAGCAACCCAGCTGAGTGTTTTTTTCTTCGCCCTCTTGCATCCCCTCGATTTTGATTGCTGTGTGCCACCACGTTCCCTTTTCAAACTGGACACGTCTTTCGTCCGTAAGCATCTTCTCGTGAACCGACAAAAGTTTTGTGGCGGTTCCCTTTTTACGCCATCCATTATCTGCTTTCTTGATCTTGCACATTTGGTACAGCCAGCAGTCAACATTGTCGTCGTCTTAAGTGTAATCATGAGATTTGAACTCGATTGTCGTATCGGCGCCGACACTCGGCGCCAAGTATCGGCGCCGACACTCGGCGCCAAGTATCGGCGCCGACACTTGGCACCGACACTCGGCACTGACACTCAGCGCCGAGACTCGGCGCCGACACTTGGCACCAAAACACGTGAATGTATTGCACAGAAAGCGTTGAGCTTGGTTTGGGTTCCGGATTAGCTTTCCGTCTCTCGCCTAGAAGCAGCCGTTTAGGGTACTTTGTTACCATACGATCATTGACAGATTTGGTTGATGCCTTTGCGATCATACAGCTCATTAAAACATCATCTGTCACTACACAAGTCGATGACATCATTCGTCCGGTCAGAGTGTACACGAAGAGAATTTACGATTACGAAAGTGGAAAGATATACCACAAAGAGCCAAGCATAATGTTTAGAGCTGAAAGTGACGCTTTTCCGATGGACATCAAGCCACCTTTCGGGTACAGTACCAAGCAGATGCTTACTCTGTCCAACGTTGCAATGTATGGCACAAAGGTGAACGTGTTTGTGGTATGCGGCGAACCAACAAACAAAATTGGCGAAGTTTTCCTCAACTGGAGGGGTGGCGGTCTCCAACAAGACGTTCTTGAGAAAGCAGATTCGGTCGATAAGATAAGAAAGGTAAACCAATTCGTGGCTTTCAAAATCGCTGACATCATCGGCGACGAACTTTCTCGCGAACAAGAGCGCAGCTTTTGGGACGCGGTCAACTCACGCTGCAGTTTTTTTACTAGAACGCGTCATGCCGTTGTGATCGATGACAAACTGCCACAACCGACATTTGCAGAAGATGTTACGTTTTTTTTGATGGAGGCACCTTTCTTCTATGGATCCGAATGGGAGGACGTTGTTGCCAGAATAAATCGCGGCCTACGAACGAGATACAACATCTCTATGGATAAAAGGATTACACTACGTAAAGACAAGCGCTACAAGTCGAAGCAGATAATCGTTAAGGTGCTAGGAAAAACGCTTCGCGGAAGGGAGAAGTGCATTTACACTTGGAAGGAAGATGCCAACCTTCCTGCTTGCGAACACGTGAAGTGGGCTCTCAACGTAGAAGCAACGAACGATGCGTTCCGCCTTTGCGCAGCCAAACCGATGCCACAAAAGAATGCATTGCCTGAAAAGTTTGTTAAGCCCGAATTTCCTACTAGACAAGCTCTTTACGAAGCTTTTGCAACGCGTTCACGCTACAGTGACAATGACAAACACTTCAGGATTCTTGGATATGATGTTTACATGGGTGAAACAGTTCAGCCACACACGCAGCCACTTGTTTTTTGCCACAACTGGGAAGATGATCCAGGTACTCTAAATGAGTTTATAAACAGATACATTTAAAAATCTGCGTCTAATACGAGTACGGGTGGGTTGTGATAGTTTTGGAGGGGGTCGGCGAAGATCAGTGCCTCGGCAATCGTTTCCGTACTGGGCTTTGGCAACATCTCGACCAATTCTCCCGATTTAAATATAGCAAACGTTGGCATTGCTGCAACACCGTAATGATCAAAAAGTTCCTGCGATGTGTCATAATCTGCTTCTCGGGCCTTAACGGAATAAAAGCGCTTCAGAGTTTTTTGGTATTCACTTTTTATTCTGTTACATGGCACGCACCATTCTGCTCCAAACTTAACAATAACCAGTCCGTCTCCTGCTTCTAATAGAGTCTGCTGCATATCGTAAATACTTTCAACAAGGTTCATATTGCGCTAGCTTGTTGGTGATACAAGAAACGACACAAATTAGTTTTTTGGTCGAGCGTTGATCGGCGCCGAGACATGGAAGAGGAGCACCAGAGAGCATGGGTAGGGTTGGTGATTGAGGCGCTTGTTATATCTATATTGAGCAATGCTGTCTTTGGATCAAGCATCGGATCAGTGTCTTGCAAGTACACGCTGTCTTATTCTCCATCAAGTGCAGCGTTTTTTCCAATTTGGTTATTGATATACTCTACTGCATTTTACTCCGTCTTTCTTCAGCTTGTGGGGACGTCGTACTTTCACACCGACGACACAAACTATTATGCGGACTACAAATCAAATCTATTTTTTGCACTGGCATGGTTTTTTGCCAGTCTGTGGGTGCCCGTCTTCACCTTAGACGAGAAATGGTCTCACGTGTGGTCTGCGATACTACTGTGTTTGTGCGCAAGTTTTGCACTGGCAGCCATGGTGGTAGATGGCTCCTGGTCGGGAAAAGGAAGAAGCAAGTGGGCAAATGCAGCAGCATTCTCATTACTTGCTGGATGGACACTTACGGCGTTCACCTTGTCACTGGGAATTGCTTATCAGGCTTTGTACAACTGCGAAAACCTCGACGACTGTGATGATTTGGAGAGCGACTACAACCTCATAAACACACTGGACACCTCGCGCTATTACTTTTACTTTCCCGTGCCACTTATTCTGGCAATTCCTGTGGCATTGCTGGCAGTATGGATGAGTAATCCCATCTTTCCACTTCCACTGGCTTGGGCTATTTTCTTCATGCAGTACACTCATTTTAATTTTCTAGCGTTGTTAATTCTTGTTGGTAGCTCAGTAAATGCACTCATTCAACTCTACATATAATTGTGCGTGTTTGTGTGTGTGTGTCGGTAACAACTATGGAGGTGCACCTTTTGATGGATGACCCGCGCGAGACATCTGTTTCGTGTAGTGCTCAAAGTGTCCTGGCGCGTCGCTAATTGTACCAAATTAGAATCGTTAAAGATTTGGGTGCCGTACCGATATCTGCACGTGACCGCCCCAGTTTTACCAGAGACGTGCCGGTATTGCCTAGGCTCAAAAAGTTATGCTTGGCAAGCGTGCACGCTTGTGCGAGGGCAAGGCGGAAGAGGGCATGTGCGCACTGGAGGCGGGCTCCGTCGACCTCGTCTTGGCGGACCCCCCCTACAACATTGGAGTCGGGAGCGTAAAATGGGACAAGATTGACGATTACATGAAGTTTTCTCGCGATTGGCTCACCGAGTGCATTCGCCTAATGCGTCCCGGAGGGGCGCTTTTGATCTACGGCTCTCCGTGCCGGGCGTGGGTTGCCAGGATGACGTTGCTCCTTGTGGACGAGCTAGGCATGAACTATGTGCAGGACATGCCGTGGGTGTATACCCAAGGCGGCGACGCGCGCATGGAAAACATGAAGGAGTACGCCGTCAGACACGAACGTCTCGTTTGGTTTGAGAAGCCGTGCACCGGCGCGTTCAAGCGCACCTTCAACGCACAGACTGCTGCGGAGCACTACACCGAAGAGGACAGAGCGATAGCATTGGCAAAGGGCAAGGGGAGGGTTACGAATGAGGCACTGGACAGAGGCCGGCCGCCGCGCACATTCATCGACATACCCCGCGAGAATTCAAAATCAAAAGAGAGGTCGTATGGAAAACACCCTAGCATGAAACCTCTCGGGTTGTGCGAGAGGCTCGTGAATGTTCACTCAAACGAAAAGGACTTGGTGCTGGTGCCGTTTGCCGGGAGCGGAAGCGAGCTTCTGGTGGCAGTAAAGCTCAATCGGAGGGCAACCGGATTTGAGACTGAACACGAGTATGTGCAGCTCATGAAACGGAGATTCAAAGGTCATGGCGTGCTGCTTGAGGACACTGTGTGAACCAGCGTAAGACTCGGCGCACGTAGTGTGTGCGCGTGTGTTTGTGTGTTTGTGTTTGTGTGTGGGGGGGGGGCGCACGTGGGCGAGGGTGGGCGCGAAAAGAAAACCGAGGCCGCGGCCAATGGCCACGACGGCCCCACCACGTCGCAGCGCTGGGAGGACGTCGTCTTCGACCAGCTGCTGCCCCTGATCACTTACGCCGACGGCACGCCGTTCCCGCCCGACCAGCGCGACGAGCGCAAGGGGGGCGGCCTCGGCACCTCGGTCAACGCCCGCAAGCGCCGCCGCGAGTGCGACACCACGACCAACCGCTACCCCGATGCGCTCGGGGGAAGATATATTTGATGGGGATCGGGCTGTTCCCGCTTGTCGCGTAACTTACATCATTTTCAAACAAGGTTTAGGCCAGGTCCGGGAACGGTGCGGCTACCGCACCTCTACCGGACGTGTAACCGCCAAATGACACATAGAGGCTGAACTGTACTTGGTCAATGCCTTGTCTATTTCTTGTCAAAAATGTATTTGATGACTCAGTAATTCCATCCTTTTGACCTTGGCGTAGCCAAAGTAGCCTATGAGACTGGCGATTTGATCTTTGCGACGTTTACTGAACGAATGTGATAAGCTTTCTGTTTCCATGAATTCTTGATACTCTTCAAGGTCGCGTTTTTGTAGCTGTCCCCCGGGTTTGTTAATGTAGGCTGATAGCTCTTGCGCCAATTCCTGCACCGTCTTATCTTTCGGGTTGGCAGCCGCGAGCGCGGTAACCGCTTTGTCTATTGCTTGTGCGTCGGTGAGGTTTAGCGTCTCCACGGATGGGCCAAATTCTTTCACAAAGTACCGCACGATCTTTTGAAGATACGTTGGCTCTGCACCCGTCATGATGAGCATGGAGCGCAGCGAGGCGATCGCGGCGGGCGCGTATCCATTGCTTCCGGCGATCATTTGTATCTCGAGGTCGCTTTTGAAATCGTCGGACAACTCTGAGAAGATCGTTGGATAATCTTCGATTGCTTCAAGAATAAAGCGTTTCTGTGAAATCACCGTGTTTAGGATATCTTCTGAGGATCTGCGACACGCGTAGCCGATTGCTGCTACTTCTTCGTCTTCATCAGTTGGCTGTTCTGTACTCCAAAGTTTACTCATAGCCTTCGGGAGAAGCCTATTGCGCTTGTAAATTCTGTAATGTTTACCCAACAACCCGGATCCTGGCCCCTGCCAAGCTTCAGTAAACATGCTTGACAGACCTTTGCCTTCGGGTGAATCTTTTAGCAGACCATTCTCCCTATACTTGTCATTAAAACGAGCTGCACGCCCCATCTTTGTTTCGATTGGACGATTCATACGGCGGCCTTCAAGAAGCAAGTAGGGATGACAAGTTAAGTCAGAAAACGGAAACTGAAAGTTTCCCATCAACAAGTGTACTTGCTCCCATTTGCATGACAGTGTCTTCTCATTTTCACCGATTAAGCTAATGGTGGCCATTTTCTTCAAGTAGGCTATGAGTAATCCGACACTTCCAACAAGATCTTTTTCGACGCACTCTGCGACGAGGACTTGGATGTCATCCCATGTGAGGTTTTTCCAATCATGTGTGTCACCACGCCCTAGTTCTTCCTTGGAATCGTTTTCATCGTCTTCATCACCTGACATCATCAGATCACCTATCTCCGCAGTGCGTCTCACGGGATGTGCAAGATTCGATAGATTGGGAATTGTGGTCATGTTCATACAGTGTGTGTAACAACACTTTCTTACTAATGAAATCTCAATTTGCGTGACTTATTATTTTTCCTTTACTTTACAACACACTGCAACGGTCATCACGTCAGAGTAGTGCGATATCCGATGTAGAACGCGAGCCCTGCCTTCGAGACGATGTCTAAGAACGCGTAGGCTACGTCCTTGGAAAATGAGAGGCGCTCAGCATTGCTCCAAATGCGCGACGAACTAAGTAGGGCAGCAATTGGATATCCAATCCAAACATAAGTGAATACAAGGACGGCGTAGCGATCACCTTTACAATTGTCAGAGTCCAACTCTCGCTTGTCACACGATTCGCCAAAGACTGGTGCTGTGATTGCATGCACCACAAATCCAAATATAATGCACGAGAAAACAAAAGATGGCACCTCCAAGTAAAGAATGTCCGAAAACCGATAGATTACACCTAGAACAATCATAAGAAATGCCAGTAACGCAGCGACGTTGTCGTTCATCCAAGACTCCGAACTGCCAGTAACTGCGTCGGACAGGCGATAGAGATCAATGACCATCAAAGGCAAAGTGAGGCACCAATCTGTGTGTCGGATCAAATCTGCATCGTTGTCATCCTCTGGGTAATTGCACCCGCGCTCTAGTTCGCGTGCTCTGAGCTTGTAAATTGCGTAGTAATGATAGGTTGCGATAAAGTTTACCGACGCAGCCAACGCGCAAGAGTAGCGTGATGTGTATGCACCGGAGATTCCGCAGAGCATGGCAATCAATCCTGTTCCACCGAGTGTTGCAATCGCAATCCTGATGACAGAGAGCCTCCACGTAGTAGGGACCTTCCACACTCCGGGAACAATCGCGAAGGTCAAGTGCCCTTCACGGGTAGTAACTTCCGTGATCCCGCTTAGTTTGTTCATATCAAATGTGAACATGTTTACCTTTCGAGAATCCTTAACCTATTCATTCAAAGTTTTAGCGTACTTATCCACGGTTCACTATCCTAAACAATGCATGGTATGCAGACGTATCTGTATCCAAAGTCATGCGCGCCTTGCCTGGAACATTAGATTGAACTAGTGACACATTAAGTCCAGAGAAAGGATCAAATAAATTCTGCTGAGTGTGGAATATTTCATAGCCCGGTATCACGATTGGACGCTTCTGCACAATGTAAGTTTGCATCGCCGCAATCGCTGAGTGGTCGCCTCTTGTGAACGACGCAATCCCCTTGTTACTTCTTCTTTTTGGTAGTGCCCAAACCCTCGTTCCCAAGTCGTTTCTAATTCCTTCCACTTCGGCAACGGATAGTCCAGGAAGATCCAGAGGCACAGCAGCGTCGTCTGGCAAGGCCAAAAAGCCTTCCACTGCAATAAACGGAGAGGCTTTGTCAACGTGGTTCTCTATAGTATAATTCTTGTAATCTAGTGACTCTTGGATGAACGCTTCTGGAAGTAGTATAACAAATGCCGTGTCAATGGACTCGTGTGTGAAAGAGACTACGCGAACGACCTGATTTCCATTTGTACTCGTGGTAATTACCGGCCCCAAAAGCCCATTTAAAAGCTTCCAATCGTAGTCCACAATGCGCCGACTTCCCACAGGCGTTGACAGAAGCGATGCTAGAGTGATACTGACATTGTATAGATGGGTACTGATCTTCTCAGATTTGTTCAACAGAGGTGGTGGTATGGACAAATCATTAACAGTACCAGCACACCACGTGGCGATGCTCCAGTAAGTCGATGGCGTGTAAGCGTCAGTATTTATTCCTGCCCAGCACTCGGTGATCCTTGACAGTTCTGGCTCGTTAGTTGTAGAAACGCTTGCATCGACAATCACGCGTCTCTGAATAGTTCCAAAGGGAGTACTTTTGTTGACACACACACCGCTGCAAGTTGAACTACCATCAAAAAGCTTTGAAAAAGGAAGCGGACTGCTTTGTGGAGCAATAGACATCACAAGGAATGCCTTATATAGGGATTCGTCAACATCTCCGTGCTCAAAGCCAGTGCAGAAGATCTGGAACAGTTCGTTGAGACTACTTGCCCATCTTGGCATTTCCACGTCCACATCGTCGTACAAAACATCAATACAGTTGTCTTTCACGCCCAGTGGCATCTTTCCGATTACCTCATCTCCCAGAGCACATAACCACAGACCATCTTGGGCCTTACCGGCGTGCCCGCTTGTGATACAGTGCGCAAGCTTGCCTTTGCGAAGATATTCAAAAACATCAGTGTCTGCAAATGAGAGAACTGCACGCACAACATCCTTTGCGGCCGGAAGCACTCCTAGACCTTCCATTGTAAGATCATCAACGTTGATCAACCTATCAATTCCAGATTTGATCGACCCATCGTAAGTTTCAAGAAACTTGAACAACGACATGTAAGCCACCTCGTCACCACTTGGCTGCATCTTCTTTGCAATGGATCTAACCAAGCCTGGCGCATTCATTGTCATTTGTGCCATTGATACAAGTTTGAGAAACATGCAAACGGCCGCAACTTCCGGACTTGTGCCATGTAGCAGTTGCAGAGATTGATTGTGAGCGTGCCACGAAGGAAGCTTTTCTCCCAAATCGCACGTGTCAAAAGGTGTTTTTCGTTTGAGTATTTCTTCAACATCCGGATCGTTAAAGAGTGCTATTTCCCTCATATCTCTGCGCTTGTTGGCTAGGCGTAACCAAGCAAGTTCGCGCGTTCCAACCATTAGTGTTACGTTGTCTGGATTCACCCTAAGTTCTCTCTCTAGAGTGTGGCCATTGCGCGCAATCTGAAGTACACGTGACAGAGAGTCACCTCCCAAGTCACCGGACGTTGCCTGGTGAACGTCAGGCACTACATTTCCCATCACAGCATAGCAAACAACATTACCTCTATGAGCCGCTGCTGTTGCAACGTCGCAGCTCTGGTCCAGAACAACTTGCATACGCGTAGAGTCGCCTTCAAAATTCCCCATTATTATTACAGTTTTGGTTTTACTTCCAGCGGAGCACCCCACGGACGTCGATGGAATGGGTTGTATTACTGATTGTGGAGAGGTTCCTTTACTTCTAATCAACGTTTCAGAGTGTTCTAAAAGTGGCCCTTTTGCAAAAATGGGAGATCTGCTACCTGTGGATATTCCCAAGCTTCCCATTGAAGCCTCAATACTTGACATATTGACACATCTTACACCGGAAACAACAACCTTATGCACACACAGAATAGCGCAGACAACAACACAAATCACAGCACCAATTCTATTTCTAGCAAGCTTCTTACTACTTAAAACGATAGTACTCTTCAACTTCCGCTGGGTCTTCCACGGGAAGATTCGTTGCTATGTCGATGTCGACGGTGTAATCGTCATCAGCAGCATCACCAGCATCAAAACAAGTAAAGTCCTCATCGTCTTCGAGAGAACAATCGTTAAGCTCCATCATGCATGTCTCGATAACCGGTGGCTCTTGCGATTCCGAATCCTGCTCTTCTTCCTTCTCCAAAACCTCGCCCTCGTCCGGCGGAAAGTGCTGTTCGGTAGAGTCCGGCTCTCCCATGCTGACCTGCGCATCGTTCTCCGCGGGCTCGGGCTTCCACGTGCCGGTCTTCGTGTCCCAAACCTTGCCTTTTGGAGCGCGGCCGCGAGGTCGCTTGTGAACTTTGCCCTCGCTCTCGCCCTCGCTCTTGCCCTCGCCCTCGCCCTCGCCCTCGCTCTCGCCCTCGCCTTCGCCCTCGCCTTCGCCCTCGCCTTCGCCCTCGCCCACGTCCTGGCTTTCGCTCGCATGCGCAAAACGCAAAATCTTAAACGGTCGTCCTGGCCAAAGGGCATTCAGATGCGCCAAGAAAGCGTCGTCGCTCACGTTGCGACAATCCTTCTGTGAGAGACCAGGAAGGTTGACGCTGGGATACGTGCTGATGGCAATGTTTCCCCACTCACAACCATTCTCCAACTTGTTGTTGACATCTTCAAGAGCGCTGCTCAGTCCGTAGCACTCGACCTTGTAGTTGTTTCCTACCCATGTAGTTTTTCCTGTTGCCGGGCCGCCTACCAGGAGAGTTAGTGCCTGTAGAACATCCTGCTCAGAAGGCGTTCCCATGAGAGTATTGGGAAAGGGTGACACGTTCATGTGCGCCGCTTCCGTGTACTCGTCTTCTTCACCACTTTCATTCTCGCCGTCTTCCTGCTCAGCGACCACATCCGCCGCCTCCTCAACCGCCTCTTGAGCTTCCTCGGTGTTCATCAACGCCAAGTTGAACTTTGAAAAGATGCCACCTTTGAGAAATGCAACCATCTCCTTAAAGCACCCCAGTTCGTTCTTTATGACATCGGCAGCTGTTAGTTTGGATGTGTCTATCTCTAGCACAAATACAGATGCTTTCCCGTATGCACCAGGCTCCAGTATGGCATTGACCGTAGGGAAGCAGCCGCCCACGTCGATGTCTTTGGGTCCAAAGAACAGTCTTTCCATCCTCTTCGCCTTTTTTAGCGGCGTGGGGTTTGATCCTGCAGCGCCAGCAGGATCATCAGCAATGAAGCTGTACTGTAAGAGTTTGCACAGTGCCACCTTCCTTATGTTATCCATCTCAGCAATGTACATGTCTCCATGCATATCTTTCCAGACGTGCGCGTATTGATTCTCAAGCTTACCCAGCTTCTTAATTACAAACTCCATGTCTTTCTCGTCGTTGCTCCCGCGCACACGTTTCATTTTCGGCACATACTCCTTCTGCTTTGCAATCTTCTTCTCCTTCTGACTCGCGCGTTTCTTTCGGATGGCAGGTTGACTGATTCCCGTGCGATTGTGGAATTTCAAGTTCCGCAGGTATTTGGTCTCCCTTGCCTCGTGGTCATCACCATCCATTTCTTCGTCTGAATATTCTGACTCTGACGCCGAATCGTTGCCTGAATACTCGTAGGAACCGTCAGAACGATACTCTTCCTCGCTCTCGGCTTGGTCATCCTGTTCCTCTTCCTCGCTCTCCCCATCCTCAATCGACTGTTTGTTTTCATGAAAGCTGTAGTCAAAGTGGAACCATTTGTCCTCCTCCATTTCTTCTGGCTTGTTCAACTGCGCCCATTCTGATGCTTCCTCCTCACTTGGCACACACTTACTGAGCTCCGCAAACAGAGGAAAGCGCTTACGGTCGACAGGCTCGCTTTCGGTGTAGTTGGCGTGAGCGCAAAGCGCTTCATGTAACTCTTTTTCATTGACTTGCTCGATCTTACCGTCGTTGTGATGTATCCTCCACAGCGAAAGGTTTTGATACTTGGTCTTGTGCACAAACCCCGTAACCATGCCAAAAGAAGCCGTACGATTCGACATGTATACCCGCAACACGGCACTGTTGACCCAGTAGCCCTCGCCCCACTCGCTCTCTTGTACGTCTAATTGCCTGCACCTCCTTGATGGTTGTGCTCGTCGTACTTGCGTAGACGTTCGTAATGTCTTAAGTATCTTTGGCTTCACTGGGACGACTTTCTGAAGTCCCAACTGTGTCAAACGTTCGTTGTTTTCCTTGATGTTACGAAGACGCTCAAGCTCGTATTCACTCAAATCCATCACTCTTAGAAGACGCGTAAAAGTCCTGTAAACGGAAAGAAAGAAACGAGTCACTGCAAGAGCGAGCGTTTGTCACAGAAAGCTATGGTCAACCTAAATGTGGCGCCGGTGTGTCGGCGCCGGTGTGTCGGCGCCGGTGTGTCGGTGCCGGTGTGTCGGTGCCGGTGTGTCGGTGCCGGTGTGTCGGCGCCGGTGTGTCGGCGCCGGGGCGACAGGTGTGGGGGTGGCAGTTGCTAGGGATGCAGTTTGTGATGGGGATTACCCGTGTCGCGTGTGTCGGTGTTGCGTGTGTGTGTATGTGTGGGCGCTGGGGCTCCCGGTACTGCGACTCTTGGAGCCTGTGTGTCGGCGCCGGTGTGTCGGCGCCGGTGTGTCGGCGCCGGGGCGACAGGTGTGGGGGTGGCAGTTGCTAGGGATGCAGTTTGTGAGGGGGATTACCCGTGTCGCTTGTGTCGGTGTTGCGTGTGTGTATGTGTGGGCGCTGGGGCTCCCGGTATTGCGACTCTTGGAGCCTGTGTGTCGGCGCCGGGGTGACGGATGCGGGGATGGCAGTGTATGGGGGGGGTGTTACCTGTGCTGTGTGTGTTGGCGCAGGAATCTCCGGTGCTGCAACTCCCGATGTCGGTGTGTCGGCGCCGGAGAGTCGGCGCCGTTGAGTCGGCGCCGTTGAGTCGGCGCCGTTGAGTCGGCGCCGTTGAGTCGGCGCCGGATAGTCGGCGCCGGATAGTCGGCGCCTAAAATTGCGACCTCGGGTAATATCTACTCTTCACGCTCTCTCTACATCTTTCAAGTATGTCTAGGTCTCGCGAAGACAAAGCGGCAGATGTTCTTTTGTTGGCCGAACTTACCGGACGCGGTATAAAATGGGATGATTTTGCACAGAAGAGCATAGAATCGGAAAACGTCAATACGCCCGATGAATTGTCTGAGTCGTGGAACTCTTACGCTTCCAAGATAAGATACCTTATGCCTCGCTCGGCAGCGGGTTGGACGGCCGAATTCCAGAAGGTGCTAACTTCTTCTCATTCCATGCGTGTGAAAAAAGTTTCAATGGATCGCAAGAACATCATGCGCGGGGGTCATGGTGTATGCATGGCCTGTGGCAGAAAAGAAAAAAACTGCAACGTTGCTGTAGATTTTGCGGGAAACTTTAACAGCACCGAATTTGTGTCAGATGTAAAAAATCTCACTCCCGGATACATCACGTTCATGAAAGACTACGACAAGGTCTTTGCAAAGTCTTTTCTCAAATGTCCAGAGAGACAATTCTCTCTTGCTGAACAAGACAAAGGAACATACATTCTAGGAGAAACGTGCCTTAGAAAGGCCAAGATTATGTTCTTACTTCAAACAACGATGCTTGAAAGGTCTTACGACGCAGAACACGAGATTCGCATGGCGGAAGAAACTTCTATAGGGTACACGGTTGACGACAAGAGCATAGACGCGTTCATCAAGCAGTTGGACATTATAGAGCTAGCAATAGCCGACGAGAAGCGTTTCATACCACGGATTCCGAACGACCAAAGCTATTGGGACATACTTGACGAAGGAAGGTCGATTGCTTCGAACGCTGATGCAGATGAAAGTGCCCGACTGACTTACGAGAGGGCCAAACGAGAGCTGGGATCTATGGCAGAGGAGAAAAGGGATAATGAAGTTGAAGAGGAGGAAGAGGAGGAAGGGGAGGAAGAGGAGGAAGAGGATGATGAGGAAGAAGACGGTTCTACGAGCGAAGACGAGTCTCCCCCCAAAAGGAGACGCCTTCGACGATCCTCTGCAGCCACTGTCGTTTCAGACGAAGATGAAGATGAGCCCGTGGAGAAGAGCACTGGCACAAAGCGAGGAAAGGGTACTGAAACGCACTTGTCTGGGTCGGAAACCTCTCAGAACAATCGCCCAATGTCTTCACGCTCAGTTCCTCCCTCCATACAAGATTTTGCGGGAAGGCAGCGCGCCGACGGCAACCTTCCCAGTCGTCAAGCATCACTCTTGGCACTCATGGACCTACAAATGCGCTTGGGACGTAAGGGAGATTTCCAAGACTGTGCTATATGTTCAAACGCAATATTGACACTACAAGAACTTATTGCAAAAGTGGAGGAGTTACGACACACGGTTGGAATCTAGCCGGACTAACTCTAACGAAGCGCTAACACAGACTTGAGCAATTATTACCGAAGCAAGTAAAGAACTTGGATGGGCAGTAACGTCACCGTCGGTGACACGTGGGTGTTTCACGGGGACCATGTTACTGTCGGAACCACTACGCTGAGCAAAGACGACATTCTTTCCTCTATGGCCGCTTCGTGTGACACGTGGGTACATGATCATTTTGCAGAGCACTACAATCGGTCGGCCGCCGTGAAGAAAGTACGCGCGAGAGAGGCACTGGAAGTTCAGAGGGGTTTGGCAATGCGCAAGGTGACACTCGACAAAAGAGCAACAAAGCGCGCCATGATTCATACGGAAAAAGAAAAGTTAAAGTACGATAACAAATGCGCTCAACAGGACAGGCACAACGCCAAATCGGGAAAGTCTAAGACAATGTTTCGTTTAATGAATCCAGATGATGCACTGGAGGTTCACCAAGGTTTGGCTCAACGCAAGATGACACTTGACAAAAGAGCAATGAAGCGCGCCAGCATGAATACCGAAAAGGAAAAACTAAAGTACGATAAGAAATGCACTCAACAGGACAGGTACAATGCCAAATCGGGAAGGTCTAAGACAATGTGTCGCTTGGTCAATCAAGGATATTTGGTGTAGGTGGTACGTCTCCACGTTTTAGTGTATAAAACAAAAGCCACTCGGCTTCTGCCGCTCCCGAACTTCCAGCGGCTCTCATTGCCGACACGAGATCGGTTGCTGGCACTTTGCACCGTTCTTCCGAAATCAAAAACTGCACTGCTTTTATTTTATTACGAACTGAAGCAGCCACTAGCGCGGTATTTGTGTCTCTGGCACCCATGCAAATCAGATAGCGCATTGCCGAAATTCTGGAGTAACTAGCTGAAAGTGTTAGTGCAGATTCTATATTCAGATTCTTGGGGTTTTGCGCCTTGAATATCTCACGCATTTGATACATGTCGCCGTTTCGTGCTGCATAACCCAGTTCTATTGATGCACGTGCGTGAATAATCGACAGTGGAAAGTAAATAATGCACGCAACTGTCAAAAACATGTAAATATTCTGTCGCAACACTTCACACCGAACACTCCGGACTCTCTTCTATGCGTTCTAGCGAGATCAAAGTGCTCCTGCTTTTCGTGACCTTTTCTGCGCCACAGCCGACAGCTTCTCGCTCTCTTCTTCGTCTTCACTGTCTGAGTCACTTCTGTATGCACCCTCTGTTCCAGCAACACTCTGGCTATTCTTTCCACCCTCCTCACTGTTTTTGGCGTCTTCGGGATCTTCCCGTTCATTCTCCTTCTCGTCCACCACTTCGTCCGTTTGTTCAGAAAATCCAAAGACTGCACACATCTTCGAAGTTCGGCCAGCCTTAAACCTTTTGACTCGGAAAACTGAAAGCGAACAAAGCACAGCGACACTTAGCACAATTGATCCAATCAAAACACCAATTCCCAGTCCAATCTCGGCAACCGCTGCTTCCTCACTTTGTCCGTATCCGTTGACTAAAGAGTCAATCCACTGTAAAGTGACATTGTTCATGCTCACGATGCGCATCTATACCCAGCTGCAACTGTGCTGTATAGCGAGAAGGGATTCCATATCCACCAAGCGTATATTCGACAGGCCTAATCCTCTGGGTCGCTGGTCAAGTCTACAGTGCTGGTGGCACGTAGCTTGATATCCTTTTCCTTGGCCGTGACCATCGGCGCGCTTTCATATACATCTGCGTATTGTTCATCCCATTCGCGAATTTCGCGCAACACCTTTGCTCGATTCTTTTCCTGGATGGCACGCCTCCTCATTAGATTGTGCAGTTCCATGCGGTCGATTACTTTACGATCATTGCCATCCAATCCAGCGCAAATGTCCACATTTAGTATTTCGGCCGCTTCTGCAACTTGTGACCACGTGGTGCTTTCCGTCCACGGATACGTACAAATCGTCCACCCCGAGTGGTAGTAGTGTGCATTGAGCTCCTCTATGACATTCATCTTCCAGCAGTGCGACGGATCCTTACACGCAAGCAGACCCGCAGCTGTGGAAGCACTTATTATCTTGTCAATCACGTCAGTCTCGTACAGGTAAGCATTGCACTTGCGCACTTGCGACTCGATTCGCCACTCGTCAATTAAATCAGGAAGGTAGTCCGCCACAGCGTGACGGTGGCGAAACTCCGTCAACTCGGTCGCAGTCATTGGGTGCGAAGCCGGCGTGAGATAAAAGCCTTCAGGAAGCCCTAGATTGGACCAATTTGGCATGACTGGCCGGGGTGGTTTATCGGCGGCCGGAGCGGCGGCGGCCGGAGGGGCGGCGGCCGGAGCTGCGGTGGCCGGAGCGGCGGCGGCCGGAGGGGCGGTGGCCGGAGCGGCGGCGGCCGGAGGGGCGGTGGCCGGAGCGGCGGTGGCCGGAGCGGCGGTGGCCGGAGCGGCGGCGGCCGGAGCGGCGGCGGCAATGCGCGCGGTCCCATTTTTATCAATGAGTTGTATAGCCTTGCGATAGTGCAGTATCCAAGCATTGCGTCTAGATTTTGCACGTTGTCCTTGAGGTCCATGCCATACTGGATACTTCTTTCCACTAAGTGGAACGCGAATCTCGCGTGTCCACCCTTCTGGCTCCTTAAAATCCCATTTTGGTTCAAATGAATCGAGCACTCGGCGGGTTGGCTCACTCCAGAAAGGACCCTGCTTCAGAATGTGATATTCGTAAATCATAGGCGCTGGGACACGTCCAGTAGTACAACACAGATTCCTTGAATGCGGAAACAACTTATGTCTTTTTGTTACTTCCGTGATCCAGAACGTACTTGATATTGCGTGCTTAGATTTGTGTACATTGTTGAACTCCATAATCTTTTGACAGGGACCAATTTTTTTATCCAGCCAACGTTCCAAGCTGTGCTGCCCCTGAAGGACGAAAAGAACGTCTGGCTGACCAAGAAAAGAAAGCATGTCCACAAGGTGATCATTGAAGAACGCCTCAACAAATGAGTTATCAACCATGAGCGAAATGGCTTTTGGCGACGTCTCGGCAAAGCGACGGTTTATAATATGGACCTCTTCCATGCTGAATTTTCCGTCAGAGTTTCCAGAACTTAGATTTGCTGCGGACGTTGGTCCATTTGCGCTGAATTCGTCCGTAAAATCGTTCCGTATCACCAACGAAAGTACATTGCTCCCAAATGTGTAGTAATGCTCATGATTTAGTGATAGCAACCATGGGATCTGTTTTGTCAGCTCGCGTTCTTTGTACGTAAATTCAGGCGATGTGGCAGGAGCCGGAGCGGGAGCCGGAGCCGGAGCCGGAGCCGGAGCGGGAGCGGGAGCCGGAGCCGGAGCGGGAG
>MDTC01240556.1_pt1 | contig 23879 bp, 29 predicted proteins | sample 811181 | NCBI WGS metagenome assembly MDTC01 (sample SAMN05326644, study PRJNA326480) | marine metagenome | isolation source: seawater | place: Pacific Ocean: North | collected 2011 | reverse complement strand
TTTTTATTATTTTCGTAGTAAATTAAATCATCTTTCATCACCTTAATAGACTTGTCTACTTTCCCGTAAACTATCGCTAAATAAGTTTTATGAATTTTCCTAATCCTAAAAAGAGATGTAAATAATTGGGCGTATTTTCTATTTTTAGCAATTATTAATATTCCAGATGTCTCTTTATCCAATCTGTGAACAATAAAAGGTTTTGAATTTTCAAAATATTTCGATTTCTTTAATATATCAATAATATTTTTATATGATTTTGTGCCTGATTGAACTGGTATTCCTATTGGCTTATTAATTACTATAAAATTTTCATTATCTTCTATTATATAATCATCATAATTTCTTATTTCTTTTTTTTTAGGTAAATATTTTATCTTTTCTTTTTTATCTATAGGTTTAAATTTAGAAATATCATAAATCTCAACTATATCTCCTGTTTTCAATCTAAAGGATGATTTAGTTTTTTTCTTATTAACCTTAACTTTATTTTGTCTTATAATTTTTTCAATTAATGAGTGAGGTAAGTTCAATACATTATTTATAAACCACTTATCTAGACGAGAGTCGTTATAATTATCGTCTACAGTGTAGGATTTAGGCATGAAAGCTTAAATTATTTACTTGCTACTTTTGGTTTTGTTTGAGTTTCTTTTTTATTATCTTTGGTTTCAATTTTTTTAGGTTTATCCAGTTTTTTAGCATCTGGATTTCTATCAACAAGTTCGATCACTGCCATTGGTGCATCATCACCAGTTCTAAAACCTGCTTTTAAAACTCTTGAATATCCACCATTTCTTGAGCTATATCTTTTTGATAGTTCGTCGAAAACCTTTGACACTGATTTTTTGTCTTGTAATTTTGAAAATAGCCTCTTTTTATTACTTAGCTTATTAATCTTTCCAATAGTAATTACTTTATCTATTTGAGGTTTAAGTTCTTTTGCTTTGGGGAGTGTAGTAATAATTTGCTCATATTTTATTAAGGAATTTAGCATATTTTTAAACAAGGCTTTTCTATGCTCACTTGTTCTATTTAACTTTCTATAACCTAGATTATGTCTCATTAGTAGTTATTTTCTTCAAGTTTTTTTGATAATTCAGCAATATTGTCAGGTGGCCAATTGGGTATTTCCATGCCTAAATATAAAGACATTGTATTCAGAACCTCTTTAATTTCATTTAAAGATTTTCTACCAAAATTTGGTGTTCTTAACATCTCAGGCTCTGTTTTTTGAACTAAATCTCCAATATAAATTATGTTATCATTTTTTAAACAATTCATTGATCTGACTGATAATTCAAGTTCCTCTACTCTTTTTAATAAGTTTCTATTAAATTCTGGCTCTGCAGATTTAACTTCTTTAACTACTTCCTGAGGATCCTCAAAATTTACAAACATGGATAATTGATCTTGAAAGATTCGAGCAGAATAAGCTATTGCATCCTCAGCATCTACAGTGCCATTAGTTTCAACTGTCATAATCAGCTTATCATAATCAAGGGCGCTTCCAGCTCTTGTATTTTCAACAGAAAAGGAAACTTTTTTTACTGGACTAAAGAGAGAGTCAATGGATATCAGCCCAAGAGGGCTGTCTTCAGATTTATTTTTCTGTGCTTGAACATAGCCTTTACCAGTGGTTACCATTAATTCCATATGAAAATGTGTTTTTTCGTCTAAATTACAAATTGTCTGATCTGGATTAAGTATTTCAACGTCTGGCACAAGTGTAATATCTTTTGCTTTTACTTCTTTTGGACCTTTGATATCAAGAACTAGTTTTTTTGAGGAAGAAGATGACGATTTGATAGCTAAATTTTTAACATTTAAAACTATATCAGTCACATCCTCTCTTACACCTTTAATCGATGAAAATTCGTGTAAAACTCCATCAATTTGTATAGCAGTTACTGCAGCTCCCTGAATAGATGATAACAATATTCTTCTTAAAGAATTGCCTATAGTCTGTCCAAATCCTTTTTCAAGTGGCTCTGCAATTACTTTAGCTATAGTTTTGTCTTCGTTGCTTTTTATATCTAGTTTACTCGGTTTAATAAGTGATTTCCAATTTTTGTCTAAAACATTAGATGACGTTTGCATTATACTCTCCTTCTTTTTGGTGGACGTGCTCCATTATGGGGCATAGGTGTTGTGTCCTTAATAGATAAAATTTTGAATCCTCTAGACTGTAAAGAGCGTAAGGCCGTTTCTCTACCAGAACCTGGTCCTTTAACTTGGACAGTTAAAGTTCTTAATCCTTGTTCGTAAGCTTTGGCGCCCGCATCGTCTGCAGCGACTTGAGCCGCATATGGAGTTGATTTTCTAGACCCTTTAAAACCTTTTGAGCCAGCTGAGGACCAAGAAACAATATTACCATTTTCATCAGCGATTGAAATTATAGTATTGTTAAATGTCGAATAAACGAAAGCAATGCCAGATGTAATATTTTTTTTAATTTTTTTCTTTTTTTTAAAAGTACTTACTTTTTTTTCAATCAGATTTTTAGCTTCATCTTTTTTAACAACTTTTTCATTTTTTTTATTCATATTATTTCTTTAATGGTGTTAATTTTTTACCAGCTATAGCAATAGCCTTTCCTTTTCGTGTACGAGCATTGCATTGAGTTCTTTGTCCTCTGACAGGAAGTTTTTTTTTATGTCTTGTCCCCCTGTAACAAGCTAAATCAACTAATCTTTTAATATTTACTGAAACTTCTCTTCTTAAATCACCTTCAACTTTGTGATTAGCATCTATAAATTCTCTTATTTTTAAAACCTGTTCTTCAGTAAGTTCGTTGACTCTTTTTGTACTAGGAATGCTTAGTTTTTCGCAAATCTTTTTTGAAGAATGAAGACCAATACCATGTATATAAGTCAGCGCAATACTTACCACTTTATTCTGTGGAATATTTATTCCTGCAATACGAGCCATATTTTAATGAATTAAAGTTCTTGCGTATTTATATTGAGTAATCATTCAAAGTCAACCCTTGATACTCTCAATTATCCCGCTAATTTCACTATTAATTTCGGTTATTGATGCCTCTCCATTAACTACTTTCAATAAATTTGATTGTTTGTAAAAGTTTATAACTGGATCTATGTTTTTCTCATATGTAATGTATCTTTTTTCCGCAATTTCTTCAGAGTCATCGTCTCTTTTTTCTAACAATTTTCTCTCTGAGATTCTAATTTTAATTGTTTTTAAATCTACATCTAATTTTAAAACTAAATCAATTTTTTGATTATATTGCTCTAGTAGAAATTTTAAGTTTTTTGCTTGACTAAGATTTCTTGGATAGCCATCAAATATGAGTTTATTTTTAAATTTATCATTAGATATATATTTTTCAATTAATTTACTAACAATCTCATCTGAAACCAAACATCCAGAATTTATAATTGATGAAATATCTTGACCTAAATTTGTTTTATTTTTTATTTCACTCCTTAAAAGTTCTCCAGTAGAAATTTGATACAAATTAAATTTTTTAACTATAAAATTAGATTGAGTGCCTTTTCCTGCTCCGGGAGGGCCAAATATTACTAAATTCATTGTTTATTTATTTTCCAAATTTAGTTTTTTTTATCAAAGATTCGTATTGTGAGCTCATTAATCTTGTTTGAACTTGAGTCACCGTATCCATGGCTACAACAACAACAATTAAAATTGATGTTCCACCTAAATAAAATGGTATTGGATATTTAGCAATTAAAAACTCAGGCATTAAGCAAACAAAAGTTAAATATAATGAGCCAACTGTTGTTAGTCTAATTAAAATTGTATCAATATATTCTGCAGTTCTCTCACCAGGTCTAATACCTGGAATATAGCCTCCATATTTTCTTAAATTTTCTGCTGTTTCTTTAGGATTAAAAACAATTGATGTATAGAAAAAAGAAAAGAATATTATACCTGAGGCATATAATAGCATATACAAAGGCTGACCTTGAGTAAACATTGAAGAAATCTTTAAAAAACTATCTGATTCTGCAAATCCAAAATTTGAAATTGTGACTGGAAGCAAAAGTAATGCAGATGCAAATATTGCTGGAATTACTCCAGCAGTATTTATTTTTAAAGGCAAATGTGAGGACTCACCTCCATACATTTTATTACCTACTTGCCTTTTAGGATAATTTATCAAAATTTTTCTCATAGCTCTCTCAAAAAAAACGATAAATAAAACTGTAAGTATGACTAAAATAAATATACCAACTATCATTAAAGCTGATAACGCTCCAGTTCTTCCTAACTCAAAGGTTGAGGCCAAAGCTCTTGGAATTTCAGCAACTATTCCTGAGAAAATAATTAATGAGATGCCGTTCCCAACTCCTCTTAATGTTATTTGTTCTCCTAGCCACATTAAGAAAGTAGTGCCGGCTACAAGAGATATTGTAGTAGTCAATCTAAATGAAAGACCAGGTTCAATGACTAAACTTCCTGCATTTTCAAGCCCAACTGCAACTCCATATCCTTGAAGACAAGCGATTAATACAGTTCCATATCTTGTAATTTGTGTAATTTTTTTTCTACCAATTTCACCCTGCTCTTTAAGATTTTTGAAATAGTCTGAGACTCCAGTTAAAAGTTGAACAATAATTGAGGATGAAATGTACGGCATTATACCTAAAGCAAATATTGCCATTCTAGTAACCGCACCTCCAGAGAACATATTAAACATTCCAAGTAACCCTTTTTGACTTGATGCCATAACTTCTTTCAAGGCTTGAGGATCAATTCCGGACAATGGAATGTACGTACCTAATCGATAAACTACCAAAATCATTATTGTAAAAAAAATTCTATTTTTAAGATCTTTTGCCTGACTAAATGCACCTGCTGTATTTAAAGTTTCGCTAGACATAATAAATTATTTTTTTACTATACTTAATTTTCCACCAACCTTTTCGATTTTACTCAAAGCTTGCTTGGAAGCATAATTTGCTACAATTTCAATATTTTTTTTTATCTCGCCTGAGCCTAAAATTTTTAGTTTAGAAAAATTTTTATTGATAATTTTTTTTTCTTTCAAAACTTTTAAATTTATAGTCTTTTTAAGTTCATCATCACCCTTATCAATTAATCCTTGGATTTTTGAAAGGTTTAATATTGCTATATTATCTTTTTTAAATGTTTTAAAACCTCTTTTAGGCAATCTCCTGTATAAAGGCATCTGACCGCCTTCAAAACTTTTCATAGCTACACCTGATCTAGACTTTTGTCCCTTGTGTCCTCTTGAAGAAGTTTTGCCTTTGCCTGATCCAATTCCTCTTCCAACTCTTATCTTTTTTTTATTATTTTTTATCAAATTATTTAATTTCATTATTTGGCCTCTCTTTTTACTACGATATCAGAAATTTTTTTTCCCCTGATTGCTGATAAAATCTTAGGTGAATTTTGAGATTTAAGACCATTTATACATGCTTTTAAGACATTATGTGGATTTGCTGATCCTAATGATTTCGCTACTACATCTTGAATGCCCAAGACTTCACAAACAGACCTAATTGCTCCACCAGCAATTATTCCAGTTCCAGCTGGTGCTGTTCTAAGAAACACTTTTCCTGAGCCATTTTTACCTTTCACATCGTGGTGAAGTGTTCTACCTTCTTTTAAAGGAATCTTAATTAGATTTCTTTTTGCCACCTCAGTAGCTTTCTTAATAGCATCAGGAACTTGCTTAGATTTTCCTTGACCAATACCTATTGATCCCTTTTGGTTTCCAACAACTACTAATGCTGCAAAACCAAACCTTCTACCCCCTTTTACAACTTTAGTTATTCTATTAATTGCCACCAATTTTTCTTTAATATCACTCTCTGTTTTTTTATTTTCCATACTTAAAATTTTAATCCATTTTTTCTTAGTGTCTCAGCAAATGCTTTTACTCTTCCGTGATATCTATATGAGCCTCTATCAAAATAAACCTCATTAATATCTTTCTCTTTAGCTCTTTTAGCTAAAATTTCTCCAACAAAATTAGATTGGTCCATTTTTTTTATTTTTTTACTTTTAACTTCTTTTTCAATTGATGAAGCTGAAACCAATGTTTTTCTTTTATTGTCATCTATAATTTGAGCAGATATATTTTTTAATGTTTTAGACACGCAAATTCTGAATTTACTCTTATTAATATCTTTTAGTTTTTTTCTATTTCTATTTTTTCTTTTATTTTTATTGTTTAATTTTTTCATTACTTCTTTTTACCTTCTTTTCTTAAAACAAACTGTCCTCTTTCTTTAATACCTTTAGCTTTGTAGGGCTCTACAGGTTTTAAGTTTTTAATATCTGCTGCAATTTTCGAAACCAGTTCCTTGTCTACGCCATTTATTTTTATTACAGTTTGTTTTTCTACAGTAATTTTTATATCTTTAGGAATTTTAAAATTTACATCATGGCTAAAACCTATTTGAAGGTTTAGAGCTTCCCCCTTTAAATTTGCTCTAAAACCAACACCACTTAACTCTAATATTTTTTCGTGTCCCTCGGATACTCCTGTAACTGCATTATCTATAAGACTTCTATAAGTACCCCACATTATAGATGTTTTTTTATCGACTACTTTTTTTAAAGGTATAATCTTAAATTCATTTTCAGAAATTTTAGATGAAAAAATTTTATCGTTAATATTTAGTTTCTTCGTTCCTTTGGGCCCAGATATAGTTAAATTGCCACCCTCAATTTTAATTGATGAGTCTTTTGGTAATATAATATTTTTTTTTCCAATTTTAGACATTAAAAAACCCTACAAATTATTTCCCCACCGAGATTATTTTTTCTTGCATCTGAATCACTCATTACCCCTTTAGGTGTAGATAGTATAGCCAAACCTAATCCATTCATAACTTTAGGTATACTTGTAGCTCTGGAGTAAACTCTTCTACCTGGCTTTGAAATTCTTTTAATCTCTTTTATTACTGGATCACCTTCATAATACTTTAAAGATACTTTCAAGCTTATTTTATTATTTTCATTTTTTTCAATAAAGTAATCTTTTATATACCCCTCGTTTTTTAATATCTCTAAAATATTTTTTCTAAAATTTGATGATGGGATAATTACTGAATTTAATGATCTTAGTTGACCATTTCTTATTCTTGTAAACATATCGCCTATTGGATCTGTTAATGTCATTTTCCTCCTACCAACTTGATTTTGTTATCCCTGGAATTTTCCCTGAGGATGCCATATCTCTCAAAGCAATTCTAGAAATCTTTAGCTTTCTGTAAACTCCATGTGGCCTTCCAGAAACTTCACATCTATTCCTAATTCTTATTTTTGCTGAATTTTTAGGAAGCTTATTTAATTTTAACTGTGCTTCGAATCTTTCTGAAAGTTCAAGTTTTTTGTTATTAATAATTTTTTTTAAAGATGCACGTTTTTTTGCAAATTTTTTTACTAGTTTTATTCTTTTAAGATTTTTTTCTATTGCGCTTTTTTTTGCCATTTTATTCTCAGTTTTTTTTATATGTTAATGGAAAATTAAATTCCTTTAATAATTCAATAGTTCCCTCTTTGTTTTTGCTCGAAGTGACTATAGTAATATCTAAACCTCTAATTTTATCTACTTTATCAAAGTTCACTTCAGGAAATATAATATGCTCTTTAATTCCAAATGAATAATTATTTGAATTATCTATGCTTCTTGTTGAGAGACCTCTAAAATCTTTTATTCTTGGAAGAGCAATATTTACTAGTCTATCTATAAATTCATACATTTTAGTTGATCTCAAGGTCACTTTAATTCCAGCTTCATTGCCTTTTCTTGTTTTAAAGTTAGAAATTGATTTTTTAAATTTTGTAATTATAGGTTTTTGGCCTGAAATTAATGCCATATCTTCAACGCATGCCTTTAGTTTTTTACCATCAGAAGCATCCTCTCCCAGACCCATATTTAAAATTATCTTTTTTACTTTTGGAACTTCATGTTTGTTTTTTAGAGATAGTTTACCCATTAGTTTGGAAACAATTTCTTTATCATAAGCTATTTTAAGTCTTGGAGTCATTTTTTAATTGCTACCTTCTTTTCTTTTTTTTTTACGTCAACATTTTTTATATTTGAAAAATGAATAAAGCTTTCTTTAGTAATTATTCCACCTTTATTTTCTTTAGTTGGTTTTAAATGTCTTTTAATCATACCTATTGCTTTTATTTTTACTTTGTTCAACTTCCTGTTTATTTCTAAAATTTCACCAGTTTTACCTTTATCTTTTCCAGCAATAACTTTTACTTGAATACCTTTTTTTATCAACATTTACAGCACCTCCGGGGCTAATGAAATTATTTTAGTATGTCCTCTTGATCTAAGTTCTCGAGTGACTGGCCCAAAAATTCTTGTACCAATAGGTTCACCTTTATCGTCAGTTAACACAACAGCATTTGTATCAAATTGTACTTTTGAACCATCGTTTCTATAAATTTCCTTTCTAGTCCTTACTACTACAGCCTTATGAACTGCTCCTTTTTTAACTTTACCTTTTGGTATTGCATCTTTTACACTTATCACAATTAAATCACCTACAGATGCGTATCTTCTTTTAGACCCACCTAACACTTTAATACATTCTACTCTTTTTGCTCCTGTGTTATCAGCAACCAATAATTCTGTTTGTATCTGAATCATTATTCAACTACCATCCAAGTTTTCTTTTTAGAGAAAGGTTTACTCTCAATTATTGAGACTTTTTCTCCCTCTTTAAATTTATTTTTTTCATCGTGCGCATGATATTTTTTTGTCCTTTTAATTACTTTTTCATAAAAGGGATGCTTAAATTTTCTTGTAACTTCAACCACGACAGTTTTATTATTTTTTGCACTTTTTACTATTCCTTTTAAGACTTTTTTTGTCATTTTATATTTCTAATAGTTGTATATAACCTTGCAATATTTTTTTTTATTTCATTGTATTGCGCTGGATTATCTACTTGATTATTAATCTTTTTAAATCTCAGATTAAAAAGATCTTTTTTTAATAAATGTATTTTCTTTTCAGCTTGATCTTTTGTTAGTTTTTTTTCTTCTTTTTTCTTAGACATTTTACCTCTTTATAAATTTTGTTTTAATTGGAAGTTTAGCAGAAGCTTTATATAAAGCCTCCCTAGCTACTTCTTCTGTTACTCCATCAATCTCAAATATAATTCTTCCAGGTTTTACCCTGCAAGCATAATATTCTGGTGATCCTTTTCCTTTTCCCATTCTTACTTCTGTTGGTTTTTTTGACACAGGTATATTAGGGAAAATTCTTGTCCAAACTTTTCCTGTTCTTTTCATATACCTTGTTAGTGCAACTCTTGCAGCTTCAATTTGTTTACCAATAACCCTGTCAGGTTGGGTTGCTTTTAAACCAAATTGTCCATAATTTAATCTAACAGCTCTTGATGCCTTGCCATGTATTCTGCCTTTAAAAGCTTTCCTAAATTTAGTTCTGACTGGTTGTAGCATTTTTCACTCTTTCTTTTTTTTCTTTTTCAACATCTTTAGCCATTAGCTCACCTTTATAAATCCACACCTTCACTCCAATTATTCCATAGGTAGTTAGAGCTTCTGCAAATCCATAATCAATGTCCGCTCTAAGTGTGTGTGATGGTATGCTTCCGTCTCTGAGCCACTCTGTTCTAGCAATTTCATTACCGGCAAGTCTTCCGCTAAGCATTACTTTAATACCCTTCGCATTTAGTCTCATAGCAGATTGCATAGCTCTTTTCATTGCTCGTCTATAAGCAACTCTTTTTACAAGTTGTTGTGCTATGTTTTCTGCGACTAAGTTTGAATTTAATTCTGGTTTCTTTATTTCTTTAATATTTACAACTACATCACTTTCCGTAATTTTCATTATATTCTTTTTAATTTTTTCAATATCAGCACCTTTTTTACCGATTACAAAACCTGGTCTTGAAGTATGTATTGAAACAGTACATTTCTTTGATGATCTTTCAATTGTAATTTCTGATACACCAGAATTTATAATATTCTTTTTAATAAAATTTCTAATTTTAAAATCTTCAATTAGATATTTACCAAAATCTTTTTTTTTAGCGAACCATGTAGAATCCCATCCTCTATTTATTCCTAATCTAAGACCAATTGGATTAATTTTTTGTCCCATTATTTTTTACCTTTCTTTTCTTCAAGAATTATAGTTATCCTACTAAATGGTTTTTTAATAGGGCTTGCTCTTCCTTTAGCTCTTGGCCTATATCTTTTCATAACCAAAGATTTTCCAACATAAGCCTCTTTAATAAATAAATTATCAATATCGTATTGATTATTATTCTCAGCGTTAGACACTGCTGATTTCACGGTTTTGCTCACATCTTTAGCTATTCTCTTTCTAGCAAATTCAAGATCTCGTATCGCAACATCTACTTTTTTTCCTTTGATATAATTTAATACCAAAGATATTTTTCTAGGGCTTGATCTTACATTTTTATTTACTGCTTTAATAAAACTATTTTTTTCCACTGTCTTCTCCTGGTTTAGCTGGTGTAACAGCAGCTGCTTTTTTATCAGCAGGCGTGTGTCCTTTAAATGATCTTGTTGGGGCAAATTCTCCTAATTTATGACCAACCATTTCTTCTGAAATAGTTATAGGGATGAAAGATTTTCCGTTATGTATCATAAAACTATGACCTACAAATTCTGGTATAATAGTTGAGTTCCTTGACCATGTCTTAATAGGTTTTTTGTTTGGCGTTTGTTTGAGTTTGTCAATTTTTTTCAACAAACTTGGATGTACAAAAGGACCTTTCCAAACAGATCTGCTCATTAGCTTTTTCTCTTCTTTCTTCTTGTTATAATAAGTTTATCGCTTCTTTTGGGCCTTCTCGTTTTTAAGCCTTTAGCCGACTGACCCCATGGAGATACCGGACTTCTACCTCCTGATGTTTTACCTTCTCCACCGCCGTGGGGATGATCTACAGGGTTCATTGCAACTCCTCTAGTTTGAGGTCGCTTGCCTCTCCATCTATTTCTTCCTGCCTTACCGATTTTTATATTTTTTTGGTCAGGATTTGAAACAACCCCAATTGTAGCTATGCAAGAATTATTAACTTTCCTCATTTCACCAGAAGATAATTTTAATATAGCGTAGTTATCATCAAATCCTGACAAAGTAATAGAAGAACCGGCAGATCTTGCCAATTTAGCTCCATTTCCTGGAATTAATTCTACGTTATGAATTGTGGTGCCCGGAGGAATGTCTTTTAACTCTAAACAATTGCCAATTTTTATATCTACGTTTTTTCCTGACTCTACTACATCACCTTTTTTTAATCCTTGAGGACTTATGATATAAGCCTTTTCATTATCTTTATAGGAAATCAGGGCTATGTTAGCTGTTCTATTTGGATCATACTCAATCCTTTCAACTGTAGCTGGAACATTTTTTTTCTTTCTATAAAAATCAATTATTCTAAACTTATGTTTTGAACCACCTCCCATATGCCTAGAAGTAATTCTTCCGTTATTATTTCTGCCCCCTGTAAAGTTTTGTCCTTTAGTTAATGGTTTATAAGGAGATCCTTTCCACAAATTACTTTTATCAATTACTACTGTTCCACGTGTTGATTTTGTATAAGGTTTAAAAGTTTTTAATGTCATGCTTATATTCCTGCAGTTAGATCGATACTCTGTCCTTTTTTCAATGTTACAATTGCTTTTTTATATCCACTTTTATAAGATTTTCTTCCTTGTTTCATTTTAACTTTAGTTTTTTGATTTATAATATTAATTTTAACTACATTAACCTTAAAAAGTTTTTCAATATTTTTTTTAATAGTTTGTTTATTGGCTTTATCATGAACTTTAAAAACAGTTTTATTCTGCTCGGATAATATTGTAGCCTTTTCAGTTATAATTGGACTTCTTATTGAGTCAATATAGTTAATTTTTTTCATTCAAAATTCTTTCCTGTATTCTTTTTGCTGAGGTGTTGGTCATAATTACATTTTTATATTTTAAAATATCATAGATATTAGTTCCCTCTTGTTTAATAATTTTTATATCTTTAATATTTCTTGCTGATTTATTTATATTTTTTAATGAATCTTTATCAGATATAATTAGTGCATTAGATAATTTATTTTTTTCTAAGAACTTATTAAATTCCTTTGTTTTTTTTATTTCTGTTTTAACATCAGCAAGAATATGCAAATTTTTATCATAATTTTTCTTAGACAATGTTTGAGCTAGAGCTAATTTTCTAACTTTTTTATTTATTTTTTTTACTTTGTAATTTGTACCTTTAGGACCATGTGCGACACCTCCTCCAACAAATAATGGCGCTTTTCTGCTTGCGTGTCTTGCTCCACCACTTCCTTTTTGAGCTACTATTTTTTTAGTAGATCCCCTTATCTGATTTCTTTGTTTGGTTTTTGCAGTTCTTGGCTTTGCGTGATTTAATTGCCAATCAATAACATATTTTATTAATTTATGATTGATTTTAAGCTTCATAATCTTATCTGAAATTTCTATTGAACCAGTTTTAGTTCCATCAATATTCAATAAAGGTAGTTTCATTTATTTTTTTCCTTTTTTTGCCACTACAGCTTTTAATTTAGCTTCATATTTCTCTTTTAAAGTTTTTCGAGATATATTTTTTACTGATTCTCTTAAGTAAACTGTTGTGTTTTTAGAACCTGGAATGGAACCTTTTAAATAAATCAAATTATTTTCTAAATCAGACTTAATTATTTCAAGATTTAACATTGTTCTGAGTTTATCTCCCATGTGACCAGCCATTTTTTTTCCTTTGAATACTTTACCTGGATCTTGTCTTTGACCCGTTGATCCATGCGATCTATGAGATACAGAAACACCATGAGATGCTCTAAGCCCACCAAAATTCCATCTCTTCATTACTCCAGCAAAACCCTTTCCTATTGTTTTTGATCTTACGTCTACAAATTTTTTATCTTTAAATATTTCAAGACCAATCTCATTGCCCTCTTTATATTGTTCATTGTTAGTAACTCTAAATTCTTTTAACATTTTTTTTGGTTCTGTATTTTTTTTAGAGAAATAACCTTTCATTTGCTTTGTTAATTTTGAATTTTTCATTTTAAAAAATCCTAATTTAATAGCACTGTATCCCCTTTTTTCCCTTGATATGACATCTAGAACTCTTCCCTTTTCAACTTTAATAACTGTAACCGGGACTGACTGACCTGTATCCATAAATTCTCTCGTCATACCTACTTTTTTTCCTATCAATCCAATACTCATAAATTTAAATTTTTATTTCTATATCAACTCCTGAAGCTAGATCTAGTTTCATTAAAGCTTCAACTGTTTGAGGAGTAGGTTCAATAATATCAATTAATCTTTTATGTGTCCTCGACTCAAATTGTTCTCTGCTTTTTTTGTCAATATGCGGTGATCTCAAAACAGTATATCTTTCTATTCTTGTTGGTAAAGGGATAGGGCCTTTAACTTGAGCTCCTGTCCTTTTTGCAGTATTTACTATTTCCTCTGTAGACAAGTCTAAGATTTTATTATCGTAGGCTTTTAAATGAATTCTTATATTTTGATTTTCCATAATTTTAAGCTAATTTTTTTGTTACTTCATCCTGCACGTTTTGTGGAACTTTATCATAATGACTGAATTGCATGGTGTATTGGGCTCTTCCTTGGGTTGAAGATCTTAAATTGTTTATATAACCAAACATATTAGCTAACGGAACTACAGCATTGATTGCAGTAGCATTTCCTCTCGCTTCAGTTGAGCCTACTTGACCTCTTCTGCTATTTAAATCACCGATTACGTCTCCCATAAATTCTTCAGGTGTAACTACCTCAACTTTCATCATGGGCTCTAATAATTTTAATGTTGCTTTTTGACATGCTTCCCTAAAACATGTTCGACTCGCTATCTCAAAAGCTAACACACTAGAGTCAACATCGTGATGCAACCCATCCAAAATCTTTACTTTGTAATCAATTATTGGAAATCCGGCTAAAATCCCACTATCAGAAACACTTTCTACTCCTTTTTCAACACCAGGTATAAATTCTTTAGGTATAGATCCTCCTTTAATTAAATTTTCAACCTCTCTTCCTTTACCAGCCTCTAAGGGCTCAACACTCAATTTAACTTTCGCAAATTGACCGGCTCCACCACTTTGTTTTTTATGTGTATATTCCATTTCAGATGAACCTAAAATTGTCTCTCTATATGCTACTTGAGGAGCTCCAATGTTTGCCTCAACTTTAAACTCTCGTTTCATTCTATCTACTATGATATCTAAATGTAATTCTCCCATTCCTTTAATAATTGTTTGTCCAGACTCTTCATCAGATGAAACTCTAAAAGATGGATCTTCCTTAGCTAGTCTAGCTAATGCCTCACCCATTTTTTCCTGATCTCCTTTTGTTTTTGGTTCAACAGCAATTTCTATTACAGGGTCAGGAAATTCCATTGGCTCTAATAGGATTGGATTTTGAGAATCACATAATGTGTGTCCTGTTATTGTATGCTTTAATCCTGCTAAAGCGACAATATCACCTGCTGTTGCAGTTTTAATATCTTCCCTGCTATTAGCATGCATAAGCAACATTCTTCCTATTCTCTCGTCTTTATCCTTGGAGGAATTTAAAATTGATGTACCAGCTTTTAATGTTCCAGAGTAGATTCTTATAAATGTTAGAGACCCAACAAAAGGATCATTAGCTACTTTAAATGCTAAAGCTGAGAACTTTTCTTTTTCATCGAAATTCATTGTAACTTTATCTTCAGAACCAACTTTTGTTCCTTCAATGGAATTTAGATCACTAGGACTTGGCAAATAATCAATTACTGCATCAAGAAGTGGTTGAACACCCTTATTTTTAAAAGCTGATCCTGTTAAAATAGGAACAAAGTTAAAATTTAGAGTTCCTTTTCTAAGACATTTTATCAAGTCTTCTTCTGAGGGCTCTTTACCGTCAAGATAGGATTCCATTAACTTCTCATCTTCTTCAACTGCAGTCTCTACTAGATTTTTTCTATATTCAATTGCTTTATCTTTAAGTTCATCAGGAATTTCAACGTAATCAAATTTTGCACCTAAATCTTCATTTTGCCAAACAACACCCTTCATTTTAACTAGATCTACTACTCCTTTGAGATCTGCTTCTGATCCTATTGGCAATTGAAGCGGTAATGGTTTACAACCCAATCTTTCTTTAATCATCTCTACACATCTATAAAAATCTGCACCGGTTCTGTCCAATTTATTTACAAAACAAATTCTTGGAACTTTGTACTTGTCTGCTTGTCTCCAGACTGTCTCAGATTGAGGCTCAACTCCAGCGACACCATCAAAAACTGCTACAGCTCCATCTAAAACTTTTAATGACCTTTCAACTTCAATTGTAAAATCAACGTGACCAGGTGTGTCAATTATATTAATTCTATGCTCTCTCCAAAAACATGTGGTTGCAGCAGATGTTATTGTAATTCCTCTCTCCTGTTCCTGCTCCATCCAGTCCATTGTTGCTGCACCATCATGAACCTCACCAATTTTATGGCTTTTGCCTGTGTAATATAAAATTCTTTCAGTAGTCGTAGTTTTTCCAGCATCTATATGTGCCATGATGCCAATATTTCTATATTTATTTAAAGTATATTTAGTCATAATATTTTACCATCTAAAATGTGCAAAAGCTTTATTTGCTTCTGCCATTTTATGAGTATCTTCTCTTTTTTTAATTGCAGACCCCTTATTTTGAGATGCGTCCATTAATTCTGAATACAGTTTTTCTGCCATAGTTTTATTTTTTCTCTTACGCGTAGCGTCCATGATCCATCTTAAAGCTAAAGCTTGAGCTCTTTTAGATTTTACTTCTACAGGAACTTGATATGTAGCACCTCCTACCCTTCTAGATCTACATTCTAAATTTGGTTTTACATTGCTTATTGCTGAGTTAAAAATTTTAAGAGGGTCCTCATTGTTTTTTGTCTTTATCTTATCTAAAGCATCATAAAGAATTTTTTCAGCCGTAGTTCTTCTACCGTCGTACATTATAGAATTTATAAATTTTGAAATGACCTCAGAATGAAATTTAGGGTCAGGATAAATTTTTCTTATCGGAGCTTTTCGTTTTCTTGACATAAATTATTTAGGTTTCTTAGTTCCGTATAATGATCTTCTTTTTTTTCGATTAGCAACTCCTTGTGTATCTAAATTTCCTCTAAGAATATGATACCTAACGCCAGGTAAATCTTTTACTCTTCCGCCTCGAAGTAATACTACTGAATGTTCTTGTAAATTATGACCCTCCCCTGGTATATATGCAGTCACCTCAAATCCATTAGAAAGTCTTACTCTTGCAACCTTTCTTAAAGCAGAATTTGGTTTTTTTGGTGTAGTAGTATAAACTTTTACACAAACACCTCTCTTCAGAGGCTGTTTTTCTAATGCAGGAACTTTGTTTCTAGCAATAGGTTTAATCCTACTTTTTTTTATCAACTGATTAATTGTCGGCATAATAATATTTTGAATATGAAGCAAGAACTGTAAAAAAATTGTTAGTGTTTAAGGTTAATATGACCTTACTTCTAACATTCAAAATGTGCCGTAAACTAACATTGAATTGATAAAAGTCAACATTATTTGAGCTAAAAGTTTTTACTAAACTGTTTGTTCAGGGGCCACTGATGCGGATTCTAGCTCCTGCTTTTTCAGTTCCTCTATTCTTTTTTTATCTTGTTCTCTAGCCTGTTTGTCCCACTCTATTTTAGTTAAACCTGTACCTGCTGGAACTAATCTTCCAACAATTACGTTTTCCTTTAAACCCTCTAAAGTATCTGTTTTACCTTTTATTGAAGCATCTGTCAGCACGCGTGTAGTTTCTTGGAAAGATGCAGCTGATATAAACGAATTAGTCTGTAATGAAGCTTTAGTAATACCTAATAAAACTCTTTCATAAATAGCTGGTTTCTTCTTTTCGTCTCTTAATTTATCATTAATTGAATTAATTTCTAACAAATCGATTACCTCACCAGAGAGCAATTCAGAGTCTCCGGGGTCTTTTATTTCAACTCTTTTTAACATCTGTCTAACAATTGTTTCAATATGTTTATCATTAATCACTACTCCTTGAAGTCTGTAAACCTCTTGAACTTCAGTAACGAAATATTCAGTTAGTTTTTCAACTCCTAGTATTCTTAGAATATCGTGAGGTGCCGGACTACCATCTAGTAAGTATTCTCCTTTTTTAATTTTTTCTCCTTGATTAAAATTCACATGTTTGCCCTTAGGTATAAGATAGTTTGAGGTTTCACCATTAGAAGAAACAATTGAAATTTTTTGTTTACCTCTTACCTCTTTTCCAAATTCTATAACTCCATCATTCTCAGCAATAATTGCACTATCTTTTGGCCTACGAGCCTCAAACAATTCAGCAACACGCGGTAGTCCACCTGTGATATCTTTAGTTTTAGAGGTCTCTTTCGGAAGTCTAGCAAGAACATCCCCTGCAGATATTTTTTGACCATCTTTTACTGATAAAATTGTATCTGGAACTAAATAATATCTTGCCTCATTTCCATCAGCTTTTTTAATTATTTCTCCTTTTTCATTTCTCAATGTAATTCTTGGCTTAAGCTCTGAATTTTTTGAAGATGATTTCCAATCTGTCACAGATTTGGATGATAAACCAGTTGCATCATCAAGAGTCTCTGTCAATGAACTTCCTTCCATTAAATCCATATAATTCACTATTCCACTAGTCTCAGCAATGACGGGTAAAGTATAAGGATCCCACTCTGCAACCTTTTTCCCTTTTTCTACTAAGTCTCCGTCTTTAAAAAATAATTTTGAACCATAATTAACTTTGTAGATTGCGAGCTGTCTACCGTTTTCATCTTCTATACTTAATTGAGTGTTTCTTCCCATGACAATTATATTTTTCTTTGAATCTTCAATAAGATTTTTGTTAATAATATTTAATTTTCCTTTAGTTTGAGAAATAATTTGAGACTCCTCTTTTATTTGCGCTGTTCCGCCTACATGGAATGTCCTCATTGTTAATTGTGTCCCTGGCTCACCAATTGATTGAGCAGCGATCATACCAACTGCTTCACCAACACTTACAAGCTTTCCTCTAGCCAAATCCCGACCATAGCTCATTGCACAAACTCCTCTTTTAGAACCACAAGTTATTACCGAGTAAACATTTACTGATTTTACTCCAGCAGCATCAATTTTCTCGCAATCATTTTCATCAATCAATTTATCTTTTTTAACAATTACTTCTCCAGTTACTGGATTTTTAATATTTTCGGCAATAACTCTTCCTAGAACTCGTTCAGACAAACTAACTAAAATATTTCCACCTTCAATAATTTCAGATATTTTTACAGAAGATTTTTTATTACAATCACAATCTTTCTTTGTAATTTGAACATCTTGAGCTACATCGCATAATCTTCTGGTTAAATATCCAGAATTTGCAGTTTTTAGTGCAGTATCAGCCAAACCTTTCCTAGCACCGTGGGTAGAATTAAAATATTCTAAAACAGATAGTCCCTCTTTAAAATTTGATATAATTGGAGTTTCAATAATCTCTCCTGATGGTTTTGCAATTAAACCTCTCATTCCAGCTAATTGTTTCATTTGAGCTTGTGATCCTCTAGCTCCTGAGTCAGCCATCATATATACAGAATTAGTTTCAATTCTATCATCCTCATAAATTTTCTCTGCAGATGAAATTTCTTTCATCATCTCATTTGCCACTGTGTCAGTGCATTTCGACCATACATCAACAACTTTGTTATATTTTTCTCCTCTTGTAATTAAACCATCGGAATATTGTTTTTCATATTCTTCTATTTGTTTTTTTGTATTGTTAATTAAATTTTCTTTTGTTTTTGGAATAAGCAAATCATCTTTTCCAAAAGAAATTCCAGCTTTAAAAGCATGTTTGAAGCCTAGAGTTTTAATTTTATCACAAAATATGACTGTTTCTTTTTGCCCGCAATACCTGAAAATCGTGTCAATTACCTCTGAAATATTTTTCTTTGTGAGAAGCTTATTAACTAAATTAAATTTAATATTAATATTTTTTGGTAATATGTTAGCTAAAAGAAATCTTCCTGCAGAACTAGTATATTTTTCTATAATGTCATTCCCTTTGTCATCCACTGTTTTAAATATTGATATAATTTTTGAATGTAAGCTTATAGATTTGTTTTCAAGAGCTTGTTCTATTTCCTCTAAACTAGAAAATATCCCTTTTGGTTTACTCTCTTTATCTGAGAATTGAGATAGGTAATACAGACCCAAAACTATATCTTGACTTGGTACTATAATAGGTTTTCCATTCGACGGGCTTAAAATGTTGTTAGTTGACATCATTAAAACTCTTGCCTCAAGTTGAGCTTCTAAGCTTAGAGGAATGTGTACTGCCATTTGATCTCCATCAAAATCAGCATTAAATGCGGCACATACTAAAGGATGTAGCTCGATTGCATTCCCTTCTATTAGTTTTGCTTCAAAAGCTTGAACACCTAACCTATGAAGCGTTGGCGCCCTGTTTAATAAAATTGGGTGCTCTCTTATAATATGCTCAAGTGAGTCCCAAACTTCACTTTTTTCTTTTTCAACTAACCTTTTTGCTTGTTTAATAGTTGTAGCTAAACCCAATTTATCTAATCTGGCATACAAAAAAGGTTTAAATAATTCTAAAGCCATTTTTTTTGGTAAACCGCATTGATGTAACTTGAGCTCCGGGCCAACTACGATTACAGATCTTCCAGAATAATCAACACGCTTTCCAAGGAGATTTTGTCTAAATCTACCTTGTTTACCTTTTAACATTTCTGCTAATGATTTTAATGGACGTTTCCCGGTACCGGTGATTACTCTACCTCTTCGACCGTTATCAAATAAAGCGTCAACTGACTCTTGCAGCATTCTTTTTTCATTCCTAACTATAATGTCAGGAGCTTTAAGATCTAAAAGTCTTTTAAGTCTATTGTTACGATTTATTACTCTTCTGTATAAATCATTCAAGTCAGAGGTTGCGAATCTACCTCCATCTAAAGGCACTAGTGGTCTAAGTTCTGGCGGTATAACTGGAACAGAAGTTAAGATCATCCATTCTGGCTTATTGCCTGAGGATATAAATGACTCGATTAATTTTAATCTTTTAATAGTTCTTTCCTCAGTCACCTTTGATTTAATTTCAGAAAGAGACTCTCTTAGTTTTTTTTGCTCTTTTTTTAAATCTAGATTTACTAATATTTCTCTCACTGCTTCAGCTCCAATTCCTGCAGTGAATGCATCCTCTCCAAATTCTTCTTGGGCTTTCATTAAGGACTCTTCAGATATAAGCTGACCTTTTTTTAAAGTAGTTAAGCCGGGCTCTATTACGATAAAGCTCTCAAAATATAGTACTTTTTCAACCTCCTTAAGTTTCATGTCTATAGCTAAAGAAATTCTGCTAGGTAAAGATTTTAAAAACCAAATATGAGCTACTGGACAAGCTAATTCAATATGTCCCATTCTCTCACGCCTCACATTTGACTTTGTAACTTCTACACCACATTTTTCACAAATAATTCCTCTAAATTTCATTCTTTTATATTTTCCACATAAACACTCGTAATCTTTAACTGGTCCAAATATTCTTGAACAAAAAAGACCATCCTTTTCAGGTCTAAAGGTTCTGTAATTAATTGTTTCTGGTTTTTTTATTTCACCATAAGACCATGACTTAATTTTTTCAGGACTCGCCAAAGTAATCTTTATACTATCAAAGTTATTTTCTTGAGTGATGTTTTGATTGTCTAAATTTCTTGTTAAATTTTTTTCCATATTTAATTTAATTCTATATTCAATCCTAAAGCCCTAATTTCTTTTACAAGAACATTAAAAGACTCAGGAACACCAGATTCAAAATTATTGTTACCTTTAACTATAGTCTCATAAACTTTTGTTCTACCTGCGACATCATCAGATTTTACAGTTAAAATTTCTTGAAGCGTATATGAGGCACCGTAAGCCTCTAAAGCCCAAACTTCCATTTCTCCAAATCGCTGACCTCCGAGCTGAGCTTTACCTCCTAATGGTTGTTGCGTAACTAAACTATAAGGTCCTGTTGATCTTGCATGTATTTTGTCTTCTACTAGATGGTTTAGTTTTAACATATATATAATTCCTACAGTTACAGGTCTGTCAAACCTCTCTCCTGTTTGGCCGTTCCACAAATGTGTTTGTCCTGAATTAGGTAAATTTGCTAAATTTAACATTTCTGTTATGTCATTAGTGCTCGCTCCATCAAAAACAGGTGTAGCTATTGGAACACCATTTGCAAGATTTTGCACTAGTTCGGCAACCTCTTTGTTTGATAGATTTGAAATAACTTCGTTATAATAAGTGCTACCATATATATTTTTTAATTTATTTTTAATTTGATCAATTTGTTTGTCAAAATCTTTTAAAAATCCTTTAATTTGTTCGCCTAATTCAGAGCAAGACCAGCCTAGGTGAGTTTCAAGAATTTGACCTACGTTCATTCTGCTAGGTACACCAAGTGGGTTTAAAACTATGTCTACAGGTTTTCCATTTTCCATGTATGGCATATCCTCAACAGGAACAATTCTACTAACAACACCTTTATTTCCATGTCTACCTGCCATTTTATCTCCTGGCATCAATCTTCTCTTTACTGCAACAAAAACTTTTACGACCTTCATCACTGTTGGTAACAAATCGTCACCTTGTTGTATTTTGCCAACTTTATCTTCAAACCTTAATTTGATATCGTTCGATGCATTATCAAATTGGTTTTTTAACTTTTCTAAGTTTTCATTAATCTCCTTATTAGCAAAAGATATTTTCCAGAGATCTTTTAAAGTTAAGTTTTCAAAGTCGTTTTTGTTTAAAGTAGTCCCTGGCTTTAAATCTTTAAATTGTTTATTAATTGATTGTCCATTGAGTAAATCAATAGCCCTTAATTTAATATTCCTGTTTAAAATTTCTTCTTCAACTTTTTTATCTTCCTGAACTGATTCAATTTCTGCTCTCTCTATAGCAATTGATCTTTCGTCTTTTTCAACACCATGTCTATTAAAAACTCTAACATCAATAACAACGCCTGTGCTTCCGGAAGGAAGTTTTAAAGATGAGTCTCTTACATCGGTTGCTTTCTCACCAAATATAGATCTTAGTAATTTCTCTTCAGGGCTTGAAGATGTTTCGCTTTTAGGGGTTACTTTACCAACTAAAATATCACCAGGTTTTACCTCTGCTCCAACATAAACGATACCTGACTCATCTAAATTTCTTAAACTTTCCTCGCTTACATTTGGTATATCTCTTGTAATCTCTTCTGATCCTAGTTTAGTATCACGTGCCATTGACTCGTATTCTTCAATATGAACAGAAGTAAACACGTCATCTGTTACACATCTCTCAGAGATTAAAATAGAGTCCTCAAAATTATAACCCTGCCATGGCATAAATGCTACAGTAACGTTTTTTCCTAACGCAAGTTCCCCAAGTTTTGTTGCTGGACCATCTGCAATTATATCACCTCTTTTAATTTTATCTCCAACTTTAACTAATGGCTTTTGATTTATACATGTGTTTTGATTTGATCTTTGAAATTTTGATAAATTATAAATATCAACGGCTGATTGCGATAAATCTGTTACATCAGTAACTTTTACAACAATTCTTTTACCATCTATTTTATCTACCACACCGTTTCTTTTTGCAACAATTGTTACACCAGAATCTAAAGCTACGTCGGACTCTATACCTGTTCCTACCAATGGGGACTCAGGTTTCAAAAGGGGTACGGCTTGTCGCATCATATTTGAGCCCATTAGTGCTCTATTTGCATCATCATTTTCTAAAAAAGGAATTAGAGCGGCAGCTACGGATACTAATTGCTTTGGTGAAACATCAATATAATCAATATTGTCTCTATTAGACAATTCAAAGTTTAAATTCTTTCTACAGGCAACAAGTTCTTCAACAAATGAACCATCATTGTTTAATTTTGAGTTAGCTTGCGCAATCGTGTACCTTTCTTCTTCAATTGCAGATAAGTATTTTATTTCTGAGGTAACTTTTCCATTTAAAACTTTTTTGTAAGGACTTTCTATATACCCGAATTTATTTACTCTGCAATAAGTAGCAAGACTGTTAATCAAACCAATGTTTGGGCCTTCAGGTGTTTCAATTGGACAAATTCTTCCGTAGTGAGTAGGGTGAACATCTCTAACTTCAAAACCTGCCCTCTCTCTTGTTAATCCACCTGGACCTAAAGCTGATACTCGTCTTTTGTGAGTAATTTCTGAAAGTGGATTTGTTTGATCCATAAACTGTGAAAGTTGAGAGGTAGCAAAAAAGTCCTTTAAGGATGTTGTAATAGGTTTTGCATTAATTAAATCTTGTGGCATTGCAGACTCAATCTCTAGAAAAGTTGACATTTTTTCTTTGACAGTTCTTTCCATCCTAAGTAAACCTATTCTAAATTGGTTTTCTACAAGTTCACCAACAGATCTTACTCTTCTATTTCCTAGATGATCGATATCATCTACTTCGCCTTTACCATCTCTTAAATCTAGCATAAACTTAATAATTGCGACAATATCATTTGTTTCTAAAATAGTTTTCTTGGTGCTTGTGCTTAGATTTAATTTTGACTTAAGTTTTACTCTACCAACCTCTGATAGATCATATCTTTCTTTTCTAAAATAAAGATTGTTAAAAATTTCCTCAGCTATTTCAATCGATGGGGCTTCGCCGGGTCTTAAAACTTTGTAAATATCGTTTAATGCATCTGATTTATTTAGATTTTTATCTATTTTTAATGTTTCAAGAATATAAGGTCCTTTATTTATTGGATCTATATTCACAATATTAAGTTCTTTCTCTCCTTGATGA
>MDTC01151997.1_pt1 | contig 23881 bp, 17 predicted proteins | sample 811181 | NCBI WGS metagenome assembly MDTC01 (sample SAMN05326644, study PRJNA326480) | marine metagenome | isolation source: seawater | place: Pacific Ocean: North | collected 2011 | reverse complement strand
GGTTAATTTAGAAAATGCTAATGACAAATATCCTGGCGAAATAAGTGGAGGAATGATGAAAAGGGTGGGTATAGCTAGAGCTATAGTGATGAATCCAAAATATTTGTTTTGCGATGAGCCTAACTCTGGCCTTGATCCCAAAACAGCTTTAGTTATTGATGAACTCATTAAAGAAATTACTATAGAATACAATATCACTACTGTTATAAATACGCATGATATGAATTCAGTAATGGGTATTGGGGACAAGGTTACCTTTCTTCACCAAGGCTATAAGCATTGGGAAGGGTCTAAGGAGCAAGTGATGGAAGAGAGTGAAAATAAGGAATTGTACGAATTTATTTTCGCATCTGATTTCTTGAAAAAGCTTCGCGAAGCTGCGCTTCAAAATAAGTAAGATGAATGATTTCCAAAATAAGCTCGTAGTAATAACGGGAGCTGCTTCTGGTATAGGAGCTGCTTTAGCTCGCCAATTCGCCGCAGAGGGCGCTAGATTGTGTTTAACAGACAATAATCAGGGAAGACTAAGAAGTATTGAACAAGAGATTTCTTCACACGTCGTGAAAACATGCTGCTTCGATGTAGGTGATTATCCTTCCTTCGTTAAAATGGGCAATGAATTAGAAAAAGACTTTGGAGGAGCAGATGTGCTTATCAATAATGCAGGAGTTGCCCTAGGAAAAATGACCGCAGAGGAAACGTCGATAGAGCAGTTTGAGTGGTTAATGAAGATTAATTTTTGGGGAATGGTCAATGGAAGTAAAGTTTTTCTTCCACAACTAAAAAAGAAAAGTGAATCTGTATTAGTAAATGTATCCAGTCTATTTGGTCTTGTAGGTGTAGATTCCCAGAGTTCATATTGTGCCAGTAAGTTTGCCATACGGGGCTATACTGAGGCGCTTATGGTCGAAAACAGGCATAATGGATTAACTATACATGCGGTTCATCCTGGTGGAGTAAATACCAATATATCATTAAATGCTAAAGGAGGAGATAAGGCGTTTAATCAAATATTCCACGACAAGTTTTTAAGTAAGCGGTCTACTGAAAAAGCAGCCAAAATAATTATTCAGGGAATTCGGAAAAATAAGAAACGTATTATTATTGGTGCAGAAGCAAAACTAGGAGAGCTAGCTGCAAGAATTTTCCCGATCAGCTTAATAAGTTTTATTCAAAAGTACTTCTTAAAAGATTTTAATTGAGATAGGAGAAAATAATACAACTCCTTATTTACCTAAGAATTTTGAATTGGTATTCCTGAAAAAGGCCATTTTGATTTAAAACTCAATAAATGTCTTTCGAATTATCTCGATACATTCATCCAATTGTTGCTTAGTTATCACTAATGGCGGAGCTAGTCGTATTATATTACCATGAGTCGGTTTGGCTAGTAAACCATTATCTCGGAGTTTAAGACACAAGTTCCACGCAGTACTGCTCTCCGGACTATCGTTTATCACAATGGCATTTAATAAACCCTTACCCCTTACAAGATCAATTAATGGACTTTCAATTTTCCGAAGTTCTTGACGCAAGTATTTGCCTAAAAACCTTGCGTTATCATCTAATCTTTCGTCCTTTAGCACCCTCAAAGCCTCCACGGCTACCTTGCATGCCAGTGGGTTTCCTCCGTATGTAGAACCATGTTCGCCAGGTTTGATACACAACATAATCTCATCGTCCGCTAAGACCGCTGAAACTGGATATACTCCACCCGATAGCGCTTTACCTAGAATTAAAATATCTGGTCTTGTTTCGTATTTATTTTCGCAAAAACCTTTACAGTTGCAATCACCACAAACCGCCAATAAGCGACCTGTTCTTGCTAATCCGGTTTGAACTTCATCAGCAATAAATAGAGCATTAGCTTCCTTACACAATGCCTTACATTTACTTAGATAATCTTGGTCTGGAACAACCACTCCAGCTTCTCCTTGTATAGGTTCAACCATAAAACCGGCAACATTAGGGTCTTCTAAGGCTTTTGCCAAAGCATTTGAGTCATTGTAAGGAATCACTTCCAAACCGGGTAGATAAGGGCCAAAACCAGCTCGACTATCCGGATCTGTAGAACCCGAAATAACGCCTAATGTTCTCCCATGGAAATTAGCTTCTACCATTACTATCTTAGCTTGATTAGCTGGAATACCTTTTTTCTCATACGCCCATTTCCTGCAAAGTTTCAGGGCAGTTTCAACAGCTTCAACACCAGTATTCATAGGCAGCACTTTATCGAAACCAAAATATGAGGTAATGTAATGTTCATACTCGCCCAAGGAATCATTGTAAAAAGCTCTTGAAGTTAAGGTTAACTCTTGCGCTTGATCGGTGAGTGCTTTAATAATTCTTGGATGACTATGCCCTTGGTTCACCGCAGAATAAGCAGATAGGAAATCAAAATAGACCTTGCCATTCACATCCCAAACAAAAACACCTTTTCCCTTTTTTAAAACAACCGGTAAAGGATGGTAATTATGGGCGCCATATTTATCTTCCAGTTGTATTGATTTCTGGGAAATATTTAATACTTGATCGTTCATGATTCTTTGTGATTGTGTCCTGTAAAGTTAAGGAAAATTGTTCAACTTAACTGCTAATTTAGCTGGGCTAAGCAAGCGGCAGTTTTAATCTAAAGCATGTGCCATTTTCATTGGATTCTTTTATGTAAATTTTTCCTTCGTGATAATTTTCGATAATTCTTTTACCCAAAGATAATCCTAGTCCCCAACCTCTTTTTTTTGTACTAAATCCAGGTTGGAAAATGGTTTCATATTTCCCTTTTGGAACTCCTTTTCCAGAATCTATTATATCAATGATTACGTTTTTACTAGACTTAAAAACCCTTACTTTGATTGAGCCGACTCCCTCCATAGCGTCTATGGCATTTTTAATCAAATTCTCAATAACCCAGTTGAACAAAGCCTCATTAATGGCAAATTTGGTTTCCTCTTCTTCCAATTCTAGACTAAATTTCACCTTATCCGAACTTCTTTTCTCCATATATTGAACCGCCATTTCAATACTTGGTCTAACATTTTTAACTTCTAAATCAGCCTTAGAGCCAATTTTTGAGAATCGCTCAGCTATAAGCTCAAGTCGATTAACATCCTTTTCTAATTCATGAATAAATTGAGAATCTTTAACAGCATCTTCGGGCATTTCTCTCATATAATCTAGCCAAGCAGATAAGGATGATATGGGGGTTCCTAATTGATGAGCAGTCTCTTTAGCCATACCTACCCAAACACGATTTTGTTCTGCATTTCTAGTACTACTAAATCCTAGGTAGGCGACAAGCATCAAAATACTAAAAAGGAAAAGTTGCACAAATGGAAACGCTTTAAGCTGTTTCAAAATAATGGAGTTTTGATAATAAACAGTGCGCTTACTTCCATCGCCTAGATCAATTATAATCGGCGTATTTTCACCTTTTATATCAGCTAATGTCTGCTTCAAAATTATAGGAGAGAGTAGATTACTGTCAATATTTCCGCTTGCTATAACCTCTTGGTTTTCATCAACTAAAATAACAGGAAGAGAAGCAGAATTCACCACAATCTCTGATATAAATGATTCTATTAAATCATTTAAGGTCTGCTTTAACTCGGAAAATATTTTGGAATCACTGTAATAAATAAAATTTTGTCCAGTGATGTAATTAATTTGTACCGGAGGGTAAGTCTGAAAAGTACTTGACCTAAAAAGACTATCCAAATATTGAGTAGTATCTATATCATAAGGAAAGTCTATATTTCGATAATCAATAATCTCATTATTATTACTTGCATGAATAACGGGAATGTTTGTATTTCCTATTATTATTTTGCTTAAAAAAGTAACGGAATTTGGCTCTTCGGTCTTAATGATTAGGCTCGTCGCTGCAGCCCAGTTTTCAATATCTTCTCTTTGGTTGGCAGCAATTTTCTCAAACAATTTCCCCGTGACCTTCACTAGATGAGCTCTTTTCTCTAAGGCTTGAGCCCAAAGGAGTACCTTATTTTCCTCTTCAGTGGCGATCTTACTAGCTAGCTGGTTGGTGTACCATAAGGATCCACCTGCAATAAGTATTGCCGATACTAGTAACACTATTTTTATTCCTGATTTTCGCTGGTATATATCCATATATCATGTAAATATAAGAAGGCTAGTCTTCCCAATCTAAATACTTATCCTCTTCTTGAACTTCTTCAAAGTTTATTTCAACATTTTCGAATTCACTCTCTTCGTCTTTTCTGAATAGATTTTTGAAGTCTACTTTCTCCTTCTTGAAGTCATTTTTCATTTTGTCCTTAACACCTTTCTTGTCAAAAAATATTATTGGATTATCGACTGTTCCTGCCATACTTAGGTATAGATTAATACCCCCTTTAGCATCATTCACATAATCCTCTGCTTTCGTTTTTTTCTTTTTAAACTTAGCTGCTAACAAATTTTTCAAATTTAAAACTAACTGATAATCAATCTCGTTATCAAAACTATGCTTCCCTCCAGCTTCCAAACTTAATAAATTACTTTGTATTGTTGTCATTGGCATGAATATCCACTCATCTTCAATAGTAATATCTGCTTGTAACTCTTTAAAATATAGATGCTCCAATTGTTCCAACTCCAATTTTCCAGATAGACTCATCAGAGGAGCAAAGTTTAATAATTCGCCATCTGAAAGCTTAAGCTGACTGTGTAGAATAAAATTTTCACTATCTAAGTTTGTGAAATCTTTCCAGGTAGCACTAAAATCTAATTGAGCATTTAACTGACCACGGATATTTTCACTTCCCCAATCTTCTTGCCCAAAATTATTAAAAGAGGAAAATAATTCCTGAATAGCTACATGCTCTATGTCTGCACTTAAGTTGATTTCGAAATCATTTTCATTTACGTTAGTCAACAGATGGCCACTAAAATGTCCGCCTAAGGTTTTTGAATCTTTAATATCAAAGGTGTAAGCTGTATTATTAGCATTTGCTTCGATGTTTAAATCATAAATATCAAGTGCTTTAAATATGACATGGGCAAGTTCGAGCTTAATATTACCAAATATTGGCGGAAATTGAATCTCCTTTGTCTTTGTCGATTTAGTATCACTTTTACTGCTGGATTGAATAAAGTCATTCAAATTGAAATAATCACTACTCATATTACCGTTCACCCCTAAGTCAACGATATTTTCTTTTTCTTGATTAAGTATGATTTCCATGAGATTATTGACTTCTCCATCAAACTTTAGATGGTTATCACCTATATTAATATTGATCTCTTCACTTGACAGGAAGCTTTCTTTACCAGTCAAGCTTCCTGAAAAGTTAAAAGGTAAATCTAAAACGTGTAGTTGGCCATTGAGTTGATTTAATCGAAGTTCACCCTCACATTTATCCAATTGCCAGAGACTGTCCAAGGTATTATGGTGGATTAGAAATGTCATTTCATTCAATTCAATTGAACCCTCTTTTACCTCAAAATCTTCAGGTAAAAATGTGTTTAAAAATTGCTCATTTAAGCTTGCTGTTAAATGAGCTTCAATAGAAATGTCGTGTAGATTAGCGATAAGTAAATCACCATTTAAAAAGGAGTTACCCGCTCTTGTATTGAACTTAGTAATATGCAAACTTTGTTTATTTTCTTTGCTTTTACGATATAAACCGTCCAGATTTAAATCTTTAAGTTGCAGCTGCTGTTGTTCAAGATCCAAAACTCCTTGAGTAATATTGAAGTCTAGTTGAATAGTAGGTTTTTTTAACTCCCCAAAAATTGATGATTTTAGTTTGAATGCTCCATTCCCGTTGATATTACTTACATCTAGCCATTCGTTTGGCACCAACCCTAGTGCCTCTTTTAAGTCACTTCCCTCCGCATATGCGACAAGATCAATTAGTTTAGTTTTATTGCAAATTTCACCTGAAACCAAGAATTTATTCTGTTGGATATTTAGCGCGTTGTCATCAAATAAGATACATCCTTCGACGCCAGTATATTTGAGCTTGAGCTTTCCTTCAATACTTTTGGCTGGAAACAATGAAGCATCATCTATAAACAAGCTATAGCTATACAAATCTGCATCTATCATTAAATCAAAATCCTTTTGGTAAAAAGATCCTGCTATATGACTTCTAATACTTAGTGCATGTGAATATATATTGTTTTCTTTATCATCATAAATTAACTCAACATTATTGAGTACTATACTTTTCAATTGCAATAGCCTAGTTGCTGAAGGCGACTCTTTAGGTTTAAGAATATCGTAGTTAGCTATTCCCTGCTTATCTGTATATAAATGTATGAATCCATCGCGAGCATTTATACCATCGATTGATACATCCTTATTAAGTAAAGCCCAGGTGTTTAAATGTAAGCTTACATTACTAAGTGATGCCAAGGTATCACTAGCCCGCAGCCTATCGGCTATGATGACCTCATTAAAGCTTAAGCTTATATTCGGGAAATTACTTAGAAAGGTTAAATCAATCCGCCCACCGACATCAATGTTTGTGTTTAATTGTTTGTTGAGTGCTTTTATACTTTGATTTCGAATAAAATCTTTTTGGATAAATAGAAAGGTGCTAATTCCTCCAAGAAAAAACAGTAAAGCAGTGAGGAGAATCCAGAATATCTTTTTGAGCGGAGCCATGAAGGTTTTAAAACTTAAATACCGATTATCGTGATGTGTCAATCACACCAATAAAACGATTAACAGATTCGAGTATTGTGTGTATACAAAATTAGATAGCTTATTCTTAAAGCTCATTGAACTGATAGCCCATGAATTTATTTACTAGAAAAAGCTAGTCTTTGCATTAATCAAAAATTATCTAGATTTAATCGACTTTCTTAAAGCTTAATAGGAGAGTATCTCCTCGATAAAAATCCAATTGTATTTTAGACATTTGATAGCTCTCAATTTTATCCAATTGTTTTAAATATTGAATCTCATCAATGTTTATACAATACATTTTAGTTGAGGCTACAGGTCCTAAAGAAAAGTCTTTATCACTTAATCTTTTAAGATTGGCAAAGTAATTGTTGCAGCCCCCAAAACCACTAATCTTTAAATTTTCTACAAAAATTTCCATTGTAGGAACTCCCGCAGTAAATTTTAATTTATCCAAACCTACCCCTTTTATAGCGGTTAAGGCCCAAATGTCATGCAATTGGATTACATTCGATTTCGGTATTGATTGACCCTCCGAAGAACTATCTATAAGCTTCGATTGCTTAAGATTGCAAGATTTTACATTTAAATTTAAGAACACAATACACAAGATATATTTTAGCATAAATCAATTTTTATATTTCTATTCAAATTGAATGCCAAATTTAATCAATAAGCGGCTAATGCTGCTGTCTCTATTTATTTAATCCTTCCTAGTTTGCTTTTGTTACCTTTGTACTTTAAAAATTATAAATACGAGGAAGTACAAAAGATGTCAAGAAAGAAAAAAAAGAAGAGTGGTAACTCGGGAATTGATGGAGCAATTCTAAAATATATCGAAGCGAAGAGAAAGTCTGGAATGAACCCTGACGCTGTGCTTAGTCACTTTTCAAAAAAGTATAGCCCAGAAAAAATAGAACACGCCATTAGCAGATTACAAAAAAGAGGACTGATTGATTTTGGTTCGACTGGTAAGATTTCAAAGAAAAAGTTTTTATCCAAACCCAACGAAGTGCTGCAAGGTAAACTTGATTTAGCAAAAAGTGGTATTGGTTATGTCATCATTGATGATTTTGAAGCTGATGTGAAAATTCAGCGAAAGCATACTATGAATGCAATGTCGAATGATGTTGTTGAGGTGGCAATAACAAAATATGATAAAAAGAAACCCGAGGGAAAGATAATTCGAATTATCAATCACTCCCAAGGTGAGTTTATTTGTAAGTTTCAAAAAACCGATGGTTTCGGTTTTGCGGTTCCTAATAATGAGCGTATTCCATTTGATATATTTATTCCGGAAAGCTTCACGATGAATTGTGAAACAGGTGATATGGTAGTTGTTCATATTGTAAACTGGCACGACACTGCAGGAAAGAATCCTGTTGGAAAAATTATGGAGAAGTTAAATAATCTTTCTCCAAATGAGCTTGAAATGCGAACAATTCTCATGCAGCAAGGATTTAATATTGTTTTCCCAAGCGATGTTCTTGCAGAAACGGATAAAATAAATGAAAAAATATCCAAACATGAGCTCAGCGAGCGTTTAGATTATAGGGAGGAGTTAACTTTCACTATTGACCCGGTTGATGCAAAAGATTTTGATGATGCACTTTCGATTAAACCACTAAAAAATGGGAATTTCGAAATAGGTGTGCATATAGCGGATGTTGCTCACTACGTTCGCCCAGGTAGTGCACTAGATCGAGAAGCCCAGTTTAGAGCTACTTCAGTATATCTGCCGGATAGAGTATGTCCAATGTTGCCTGAAAAATTATCTAATGTAGTATGCTCGCTTCGCCCAGGAGAGGATAAATGTGCATTTTCAGTATTGTTTGAAATTAATGAGAAATATGAAATTATAGAATATTCTTTCGCTAAAACAGTAATTAATTCTGATAAAAGATTTGCTTATCATGAAGTACAGGAAATCTTGAATAATCAAGAAGGTGAATTTTTTGGCGAATTAGAATTCCTCAATAATATCGCTTATTCACTTAGGGAAAAGCGAACAAAAAATGGTTCAATTAATTTTGATACGGGTGATGAAGTCCGATTTAAGTTGGATGAGGATGCTGTTCCTACAGAAGTTTACGTCAAAGAAAGAACTGATGCAAATTTATTAGTAGAAGATTTTATGCTTTTAGCAAATACTACAGTCGCCAAATTTTTAAGTAAAGCAGAAAAAAGTAGAGGAAAGCAGCCCGGTGTATATAGAGTACATGACAAACCTGATTTGTCCAAATTAACAATCCTGTCTAATGTAGCCAAGCGTTTTGGATACAGCATTGCATTTAAGGATGCTGAACAGGCAAGAGATGCATTAAATAATTTGATGGGTATAATTGTCCAAAAACCAGAACTTAGTGTGCTAGGCCGGTTAGCTGTTCGTTCAATGGCTAAAGCCGTATATACAACTAAGAATATAGGGCATTATGGTTTGGCTTACGATCACTATACTCATTTTACCTCTCCAATAAGAAGATACCCAGATGTTCTAGTGCATCGACTACTTTTACAAACCTTATTGAAAGATCGTCCTCGATATACGAGTGAGGAATTGGAGGATCTCTCTAAGCAGTCTAGCTTAATGGAGCGTCAATCTCAAAAAGCTGAACGTGAAGCAATTAAGTATAAGCAAGTAGAATATTTATCTACTCGAATAGGAGAGGTATATGAAGGAATTATCAGCGGTGTAATCGCAAGAGGATTTTTTGTAGAATTAGTGGAAAATAAGTGCGAAGGAATGGTCGCTCTGGTTAATATGCAAGAAGATTTTGTCTACGACGAAGAGAATATGAGGCTTACAGGCCTAAGTACAAAGACCATTTATCAAATTGGGGAATCTATTCAGGTCAAGGTAGCTAAAACTAGCTTAAAGGATAAACAAATAGATTTAGAAGTTGTTGGATAATCAATTATCAATATTTTAATTTAATGAAGCACAGTAAAGAATTACAAGCCAAGTTTCAACGTCTACATAAAGTCTATTTCAAGGAAACTCCCAAGGCACTCTACCAGCCAATTTCTTATGCCATGGAGTCAGGGGGTAAATATATTCGTCCGCTGCTGATGATATTTTCTAATGAAATGTTTGGTGGTAAAATTGAGGATGTCATTTCAAATGCATACGGCATTGAGCTTTTTCACAATTTCACCTTGGTTCATGATGATATTATGGACAACTCAGCTGTTCGCCGAGGAAAGGAAACTGTTTATAAAAAATTTGGCTTAAACTCAGGTATTCTAAGTGGAGATTTCATGTTTATCACAGCCTTGCAGATGGCTTGTAAACTGAATGGAAAAACTAGTGCGGATTTGTTTGATTTGATAAGTAAAACAGCGGTAGAAATTCACGAGGGACAGCAAATGGATGTTGATTTTGAGACTCTGCAAAGGGTTTCTGAAGAAAAATACATTAAAATGATTGAATTCAAAACAGCAGTTCTTTTAGCTTGTAGTCTTCAGATGGGCGCCTATATAGCCGGTGCATCGCAAGAGGATCAAAAGAAGATATATGAGTTTGGTCGATTACTGGGAATTGCTTTTCAAATACAAGATGATTATCTCGATACTTTTGGTGACAATCAACTTGGAAAGCGAATTGGAGGTGACATACTTAATAATAAGAAAACCCTTCTTTTTATAGCTAGCTTAGACTTGGGGAGTAAAGAGGAAAAAACGAATTTACTTGAATGGTATGCGGATAAGGGCGGTAAGGAGGAAGAGAAAATATCTTCAGTAAAATCGATTTTTGAATCTAGTGGAGCCAAAGCGTATTGTATCCAAAAAATGAAAGATTTAATCGATAAAAGTCTACTAAATCTTGAAGCTATTGAGACCACAAGGTCTAAGTCCGAATTAATGGATTTAGCAGATTTGATTATTCAAAGAAGAAATTAACTATTTCCGTTTATCGACAACATGTATATTATTTGATATATAAGCTATATAATATCTGTTGTAAAGATCTTTTTGCCGCTCATTTCCAATGCTTATTGGGGTTTTTTGTTTCTACTCTTCTCTTTTCAAGGCTTATTTAGGCCTTATTTTTTTCCATTACTAATTGCCTTATAAATTGATTTAAACAGGATAATAATCTTGTAAGAAGCTAATTTATTAGATATTTTTTGTGTTATACCCGCCTAAGTTCTGTTTAGCCCTTAATCCATGAAACATTGAAATGCTTTCATATCCAAAACGCCCCTGTACCAAGCCAGTGGAACTACTGTTAATACTAGGTTTAAATCACTTTTAGTGTATCATAGATTGATGAGCTGTTTAAATTGTATTACTTTTTTTCTAATTGTAGTTCAGAGAGAATCTAGCATTTAGTCGACTTGGTTTCACCTATCCATTTGAAACTATCTTATTCTAATCTCGTAAATACCTCCATGAGATTATTATTAGACATAAAAATGGATGTTATGAGAAAGCTTTTCTTTTTCCTTTTTACAGTTATATTGACATTGAATACAAACACGGCGCATGCTACACATGCATTAGGAGGTGATTTGATTTATACACAAGTTGGTGCCAATACGTTTAATCTAACATTGAAACTATACAGAGACTGCAATGGAATAGCTCTTTATGCTTTTGAGAGCATCGAATGGCAATCAAGTTGTGGTTCTGGAGTTGCTACTGCATTTCGTAATGGTTTTACTGACATCACTCCAATTTGCCCTGGTCTTACTTCGGCATGTCAAAGTGGATCTGGTACCATTGGGATAGAGGAACATGTTTATACAACTACAGTCAACATCCCTTCAGGATGTACGGATATTGTATTTGATTACACACTTTGTTGCAGAAACTACTCTATTACTACTTTAGCGAATCCTGGTAGTGAAAATATTTATTTATCGGCATCCTATACAGCGCCAATTAATACCTCTAATAACTCTCCCGTATTTAATAATTATCCAGCGCCAATTGTTTGCGTTAACCAACCTGTTATATATAATCATGGTGTTTATGACCCGGATGGTGATTCTCTATACTTTAGTGCAAGTAATTGTTACGAGGGGTATAATGACCCTGTAGAGTATCTTCCAGGTTTTAGTGGTATCAACCCTTTGACAACATCAAACCCTATTCAAATTGACCCTAATACTGGAGCCATAAGTTTTACTCCATCTGCACAGCAAGTAGGTGTTATGTGTATTTTGGTTGAAGAGTTCAGAAATGGTGTTAAAATTGGTTCAACATTAAGAGATATTCAATTCAATGTTACTGTTTGTGCAAACATTCCACCTACAGCATCAGGTATTGACAATATTATTGGTTCAGATTCCTTAGATTTTGTAACAACTGTATGTGCTAACAACCAAATTTGTTTTGATCTCTCATTCAGTGATGCTGAATCTCAAGTGCTAAATGTTGATTGGAATCAAGAGATTTCAAACTCAACCTTACAAATTTTTAATAATAACACTATTGCACCTTCAGCTACATTCTGCTGGACTCCGCAAACAAGCGATATAGGCCTTAACTTTTTTTCAGTAAATGTGGCTGATGACGCTTGTCCTCTAGTTGGAAGTTCAACTTATACCTATTCAATTAATGTGTTAAACAATCAAGGAACATTCAGCTTAAACGCACCTAGTTTTGTTTGTAATGGAATTGCGGAGGCAATTACCCTAGTCGGAGCATCAACGCTAGATAGTATTTATTGGACACCTAGCCCTAATCTTGTTCAGATTAATGATACTTTAGTTATGGTTTCCCCATCAACTCCGGAAATTTTTACGGCTACAAACTTCTTTAATGGTCTCTGTCCAGTTTCGCAATCAACACTTATTAATGTAAACAATTCTAATCCTGTGGTGGGAAATGTAAATACGGACGATTTATGTTTAAACGGGCTTGTTACACTTACTGGTTCTGGAGCTTCAAATTATTTATGGAATAATGGAGTATTGAACAATGTGCCCTTTGCTCCACCTTTTGGTACAACAGAGTATATTTTAACAGGATATAGTTCAAATGGTTGTCCAAGTTTTGACACAGTTGTTGTTGTGTTTAATCCTAACACATTATCAAATATTAATCCTATCTCGCCTATTTGTTTTGGAGAAACGATTACGCTTAGTTCTTCAGGTGTTCAAAATGTTTCTTGGAGTAACGGTGTATTAGATAATATCGCATTTGTTCCACCATTAGGAACGACTTCATATACAATGACAGGATCAAATGCTAATGGTTGTATAATTTCTGAGAGTATTGATGTTATCGTAAATACTTTACCTACTATAAGCATTACTTCAAGTAATGATACTGTTTGCAATGGAGATAGTATTAGCCTTACAGCAACCGGAGCAAATGCCTATTCTTGGGATAATGGCATAGCAAATGGACAAAATTTTACACCTGGTCAAGGTCAAACTGATTACACTGTAATTGCTACAGATATTAACGGATGCAGCAATACATTGCTAACAACAGTTACGTCATTGCCTCCAGCAACTATAACTATTGCTGCTAGTGATACGCAAGTATGTGCAGGTCAGAGCATTATTCTTACCGCAAGTGGTTCAAATTCATTTACATGGTCAAATGGGAATTTAAATGGAATACCCTTTACTCCATCTGTCGGAATTAATACTTATTATGTAATAGCCAATAATGAAAGTAATGCCTGTCCTGCGAGTGATTCAATAATCATCACTGTAAATGATTTACCTGAGGTAACTGCCCAGACTACCTCAAACGTGATATGCGAAGGAGACAGTATAATTCTAACAGGATTAGGAGCAGAAAACTATACATGGAGTAATGAGGTTTCAGATGGCGTTGCATTTGTTCCAACAGAAGGAACTACGACATATTTCTTAACCGGCACCAATAATAATGGATGTTCAGATACTGACAGTATTGAAATTACGATTAACTCTCTTCCGGAAATTTCAGTATTAAGCACTGGAAATAATATTTGTGAAACAGAATCTATTACATTAAATGGATTAGGTGGAAGTTCGTATATATGGTCAAATTCAATTGAAGATGGTGTAAGTTTTTCACCGCCAATAGGTATAACAAGCTATACCTTATTTGGAATTGATTCCAATGGATGTTCAGGTCAAGATAGCGTAATTGTAACTGTTTATCCGCAACCTAACATCGGAATTATTGCCTCAGATACAACAGTTTGTTTAGGAGAAAGTATTACATTGTGGGGGACAGGTGGACTATCTTATACCTGGGATAATGGAGTTTTAAATGGTCAAAGTTATACACCAACTAATAGCGGAAACATATATACTGTTGTTGGAGTTGATAACAATGGTTGTTTAAATACTGAATCAATAACGGTTATATCACCAAACAGTATTGTGTTTGAAGAAATGGAAGATATTACTATTTGTGATGTTTACAATCATACCTTAAGTTCAAATTCTTCATACGTTCAAAACTACCAATGGAATATTTTAAGTAATGGCTTAATATCCAGTTTAGAAAATAACTCATTATGTTCAGGAGTGAATTCAAGTGAACTTTCTATTCAAGGAATTGAAAGTGGTGAATACACATTTCAGCTTCTTATGAACGGCTATTGCGGCGAAAAAATATTTGACACAATTAAACTTACTATTAATGAATCCACACCAGTTGATGTGCTGAAAGATACCACCCTTTGTATGCAAGATAATAACACCATATTTGCTGATATTGAAGGATACAACTTCAATTGGAACGATGGTACAGAAGGACAATATCTGAATCCTATTCATTCTGGAATGTATGCAGTTAATTTTGAAGAGTTAAATACAGGATGTCAGGTAACGGACTCGCTTTATATTGATATTGAAAATTGCGCAAATGAATGTGCAATAGTTTTTCCGACAGGATTTAGCCCAAATCAAGATGGAGTTAATGATTATTTTAGATTGATTAATTCTTGTGAAATAGGATTCTCAAACTATCAATGCACTATTTATGACAGATGGGGACAAGTTATATACATGAGTGATGATTCTAATGCTGGGTGGAATGGATCAGTTAAAGGGCAACAAGCGGAAATGGGTGTTTATTCATATAGCTTATCCTATACTTCAGAAAATAGTAATGATACAGAATATATACAAGGGAATGTAACCTTAATCCTTTAAGCAGATTGACATAGAACTTGTATAGTATCATTGGTCTTCTGTGTCAAGAAAATATTTTTTTGATTGAGCTCTCGATTGAGCACCTCATCATTGTAATGGCGAATTGTTATAAGATCCAAATTCTCCGTTTTACTTATACTGAATGAAGATTGGAGTAAATGGATGACCTCTTCGATTTTCGCTGTATTATGGTCTATACCTGCTAAGAAATTGATGGCACCATTCTGCATAATATTCATGCTTAATCGCGCTTTAGCAAAGGCTCCAAAAATTTCTTGCATATGATTTTCGGCTATGAAGGAAAAATCCTTAGCTGAAAAATGAAGCAATACCTGCTCCTTTTTATGAACTATAATTGGCGGGTACTGAATCTCTTCATCGAAACGATGAATCAAGGTTCCCCCTTTAACGCTCTTAAGAAAAGAACGTACCTCCAGTGGAATATTTTTATTTTGAAGTGGCCTTATGGTTTTGGAGTGAATTACTTTTGCGCCATAATAGGTCATTTCAATAGCTTCTTTAAATGCAATTTTTGGAATCAATATAGTATCCCTAAACATTTTGGGGTCAGCATTCATTATGCCTTCTACATCCTTCCAGATTACTATTTTTTCAGCATTCAAACAATGAGAAAGCACCGCTGCAGTATAATCGGAACCCTCTCTTCCTAGGGTAGTAGTAAATCTTTCAGAAGTGCTTGCAATGAAACCCTGAGTAATAATAGTTTTTTCTTTAAGCTCGTTAATTTTATCCTCAACCAATGTTTTAGTCGTTTCCCAATTTATTTGGGCATCTGTAAAAGAACGATCCGTTCTAATAATATCACGAGCATCCACCCATTTATTTGAAATTCCTACATGATTTAAATAGGAAGAGACCAAGGATGTTGAAGCTAATTCACCCACGCTAACAACCTGATCGTATATAAAGCTATAACTGTCTGAATTATGTTGTGAGCAAAAATTTTCGACTTGATCAAAGAGGGCAAATATTTTATATTGAATAGGACTCTTAACTCCAAAAAGGTCATCAGATACCATTTGATGATACGCTCTAATTTCATGCAGATATTGCAGATACTTTTCATCATTTTTTACGTACAAATTCACCACATCCTCCAAAGCGTTCGTTGTCTTGCCCATTGCAGAAAACACAACTACCTTATCTAAATCTTCATTTTGCTTGAGTATAGTTGCTACATTTTTGATACTTTCCGCGTCTTTGACTGAAGCACCACCAAACTTAAATACCTGCATCCTTAACGTTTACTCAAAGGTAATCAGAATTTTCAGTTTGAAAATGCATTATTAAACATATCTTTGTTTGTATTAAACCCCCAAGCTTATGAATCATTATAATGGTTTTACTTTAGATGAATTCATCATCTTAAAAGAGAAAGATTATCCAGATGCCACCGGAAATTTATCTAAGTTACTCCGCGATATTGGGGTTGCTTCTAAGGTGATAAATAGACAAGTGAACAAAGCTGGTTTAGTTGACATACTCGGTACTGCTGGCGGCACTAATGTTCAGGATGAAGAGCAGCAAAAATTAGACGTTTACGCCAATAATATGCTGATTAACTATTTGAAAAATGGTGGTCAATGCACCGGAATCGGAAGTGAAGAAAATGAAGATATTATTGTAGTTGACACTGAAGATGGACACAAGGCGCATTATGTGGTTCTTATGGATCCTTTGGATGGCTCTTCAAATATTGATATAAATGCAAGTATTGGAACCATTTTTTCAATCTACAAACGAAAGTCTTCGAAGGGCATATGCAATATAGATGACTTTCTTCAAGAAGGAAATAATTTAGTCGCTGCTGGCTATGTGATTTATGGAAGTTCGACGATGATGGTCTATAGCACAGGAAATGGTGTAAATGGGTTTACTTTAGACCCAAGTATAGGCGAGTACTGTTTGTCGCATCCCAACATAAAAACTCCTGATACGGGAAAGTATTATGCAGTTAATCAATCCAATTATGCATTTTTTCCAGAGCATACTCGTCGATATATTGATTGGTTGGTTAATGAGAAAAGAAAAGGTTTACGTTATATCGGCTCAATGGTCGGTGACATGCACAGGACTTTAATCAAAGGCGGGATTTTTATGTATCCTTCGACAAGTAATGCTCCTAACGGTAAATTACGTTTGCTTTACGAATGCATCCCAATGGCTTTTTTGATGCAGCAAGCAGGTGGGAGAGCGAGCGATGGGCACCAAGAAATTATGGATATCATCCCTCATGATTTACACCAAAGAAGCCCTATCTATATTGGTAGCAGCCGATTACTGCGCAGGGTAGATCAATTTGTAGAAAAATACCCTGCAGTAGATTACTAGTTTTGAAGTTTAATATTTGATGAATCAAGCTGAAATGACTGTAGCTTTAACATAATTTCTTCATCAGTTAAGGATAAATTTTCAATCGAGAATTGAGCGTCATCAGCAAGTTCATGATTGGGGTAATGCTTTAAAAAATCACTGTACTTAGTTTTAGCCTTTACTTTGTCTAAAAGATAGTTTTCAATGATAAAAGCTTGCATAAAAACAGCATCAGCACTTCGGCTATCGTCAGGGTACTTTTTTACTAAGTCCTCGTAGGTATTTATGGCTTGCTCATAGTTATTGTTTGCAGCCTGATATTTGGCTTTTAACTCCATGTAAGAAAAGCTTTCATCTGCATCTGGGTATTCTTCAATATAACGATCAAAAAGAACAACTATCTTTTCCATATTTTCCTTACTTGGATAGTTCTCATTTTTCATTATTTTTGTCAATCTCTCAATTTCTTGACTTAAGTTTTCCTGCGAATCACCACATGATATAAGCAAAAAACTCAGTAAAAATATCCATACAAGCTGCTTCATTTTTTATAATATTTATTAATAAAAGTAATAACATTTTCAATAGGGCGACCAAGAACTGCATCCTTATCATTGAACAATATTGGACGTTCTATAAGCTTTGGATTATTAACGAGAATTTCAAGCCATTCCACATTACTGAAATCTTTACCCTTATAATACTCTTTATAAAGGGCGTCTGTTTTACGAACAATATCACTAGGATTCAGACGAAGTTTTGAGAGTAAGTCCTTAAGATCCTTTATATCCAAAGTCCCTTCCAAATAGAGAACTATAGAATAGGGAATATTTTGTTCTTCAAGTACCTTTAAGGCATTTCTGCTTTTCATGCATCGACTGTTATGCAACACAATTAAATTATTCATAGCGTTTTCCTCAAACCTTTAATTTCTATTCAATTTTAAAGTTAACTTGATTTCTGTATAATTTATTAAACTTTGGAGCTAAAAGCTTCAAGGCTTGTTTATATTTGTATCCATTATGATATTAAGCGGTAAAAAAATAAAAGAGGAATTAGATAATAATATATTTATTACTCCATTCGATGAGAAACAATTGAATCCAAACAGCTATAATTTGCGCTTGTTTAATGAACTTTTAGTCTACGATAAGCATACATTGGATATGAAAACGCCTAATACAGCAAGCAAGATTATCATTCCTGAAGAGGGTTTGCTGTTGGAGACAAATAAACTTTACCTGGGTAGAACCCTTGAGCATACCCGAACAGAAGGATATGTGCCTATGTTGGAAGGAAGAAGCTCCATCGGTCGTTTAGGTATGTTTATCCATGTAACTGCTGGTTTTGGGGATGTTGGGTTTGATGGATTTTGGACACTAGAAATATTTTGCGTTCAACCTATACGTATATATCCAAATGTTGAAATTTGTCAAATATACTACCATGCTATTGATGGCGAATATGATGTTTATAAAAGTGGAAAGTATCAGCATAATAAGGAAATACAACCAAGTATGCTTTATAAGGATTTTAAATAATCCAGTTTCATGAACAAGAAAATATAGAAATATGATTTGGAAGAAGGAATTTACCTTAGATGGATTAAATAATACCCAGGGCAATATGGTCAGGCATTTGGGCATCAGGTTTAGCGCCTTTGGGGATAATTATATAGAAGCTAACATGCCGGTTGATGAGCGGACAATACAACCATTCGGCGTTTTGCATGGTGGGGCTTCAGTTGTGCTCGCCGAGACATTGGGTAGCATGGGAGGTTATCTTTGTTTAGAAGATTTAAAACAAACAACTGTAGGACAGGAAATTAACGCTAATCATTTGAGATCAATAAGAAGTGGAATAGTGACTGGCCGAGCGGTGCCTATTCATCTCGGACGAAAGAGTCAAGTTTGGAGTATTGAAATCAAAGATGAAAATGATAAACTTGTGGCGATATCGCGTTTAACATTGGCTATCATCTCAGTGAAGTAAAAGATTAATAAAGAAGATAAATCTATCAACTCCCCCCATGCGCATTAGCCTACTTTAGTTAATGTATGCGTTTATCTAACTCTGGATATATATTTCCCCATCTGCGCAAGTTGCTCTTTAATTTCTTTGCTCTGCGGTTTCAATTTTTTTGCTTTTTTGAAATAGTCTTTTCCCTGCTTAAGTTGTCTTCCCTGAATTTCTATTGAAGATAGTTGAAGTAAGGCAGCAGCCATACTGTCATCATCAGGAAGACCCTTTGCCAAGGCTTGTTTCAAATTGCGTTTGGCTTCTTTACGATTACCCTTTTGCATGGCTAACATGCCTAGTTGCAAATAAGAAGCTCCTTCAAATTCCTCACCCGCAAGACTACTTTTACTCTTAATACTTTCTTTTAAAAAACCTTCAGCAGTGTTAAAGTCTTTATTCTGCATGGCCATATTAGACTTGACCATATAGTATCCCTGTCTCACTGGCTTAATAAGTAGTTTAGGAAACTGAACCATCTTCAAATACTTATCAGCGGCTTCCATATCTCCTGCTTGAACTGCCTCTTGGATTAATCGAAGCGGGCCAAAAAGGAAATGAGATACAAAAGCAATTAAACCAATCGTTAAGCATAAGCTAAACCAGCCCCAGTTATCTCCTAATATTGCCAAAGCAATTGATCCAATCAACAATACAATACCGATATATAATCGATAAATCAATATTTTCTTATAAAACCACATCATAAATTCATTCATTTATTTACTTCAATCAAAATTTAATTGCTTTGGCTTTGGAAAGCGCACCATCAAGACCTTCAACATTTTTACCACCCGCGGTAGCAAAAAAGGCCTGACCACCCCCACCACCTTGAATTTCTTTAGCTAGTTCACTTACAATATTACCTGCATGCAAGGAAGTAGACTTTGTCAAATCATCGCTAACCATGACCGTTAAAATTGGTTTACCCTCAACTACAACGCCAAGAACCAGAAAAAGATTAGAAAGCTCATTTTTTAGTTGAAAGGCGATATTCTTTACTGCATCATTACTATCTAAACTCACTTTCTCAATAATTACATTCACTCCATTGATCGTTTGAATGCTATTTTTTAGTTCTTCCTTAACCTTACTCTGCTGCATGATTGAAAATTTCTCCAATCGCTTCTTCAGTTCAGCATTTTCCTGCTGTAATTTCTCTATCGTCTCTATCGGTTTTGGTGATTGCTTTAGAGTAGATTTGATATCCTCTAACAAGGCATCTTGCTCTTTAAAATAGTTTAGGACTTTACCTCCTGTCCAAGCTTCTATTCTTCTGATACCAGAAGCTATTGAACTTTCACTCATAATTTTAAAGTGCCTGATTTGAGCAGTTTCATTAACATGAGTCCCGCCACATAATTCTATAGATGAATCAAACTTAATGACACGTACCCGATCCCCATATTTTTCACCGAACAAGGCCATAGCACCCATACTTTTAGCTTCTTCAATAGGAACATTATCCAGGGCGATTAAAGCAATGTTTTGGTCAATTTTATTATTGACGAAATCTTCTATTTTTGCTAACTCTTCCTTGCTCATTTTCTCAAAATGAGAGAAATCAAAACGTAAATATTGCTCACTAACTAAAGAGCCTCGCTGTTCAACATGCTTCCCTAAAATTTCACGCAGCGCTTCATGCAATAGGTGAGTGGCACTGTGATTCATTTGAGTAGCTTCTCGTTTTTGAGCACTGACTCTTGCCTTAAAGATTGCTTCAAGATTATTCGGTAAATGTATTAATGTATGAATAAACAATTGATTCTCCTTGGTTGTGTCTATCACTTCATATTTTGCAGTACCATCTTGCAGGTAGCCCTTATCGCCAACTTGACCACCACTTTCAGCATAGAATGGAGTTTTGTCTAATACTACATGATAAACTTTTTTTCCTTTTCGCTCAACCTCACGATATTTAACAATACGAACGGTACTTTCTAGTTGGTCATATCCAATAAACTTGTTGAGGTCACTTTCCATTAAAACCTGCCAGTCACCTTGATCGGATTGTTCCGCATTTCGAGATCGAGCCTTTTGTTTGGCCATAGCATTTTTAAAACTATCAATATCAACACTTAAACCTTTTTCTCCAACAATTAACTGAGTTAAATCTAATGGGAAACCATACGTATCGTAAAGTTCGAAAGCTCTAGATCCGTTAACTACTTTCTTATCTGTGTTGAGAATAAGGTCATCGATTAATCGAATTCCTGTAGCAAGTGTCTTGAAAAAACTTGCTTCCTCCTCCTTTATGACCTTTGCTACAAAATTATGTTGAGCTTTCAATTCAGGAAATATCCCATCAAATTGATCTTCTAATACAGGCAATAACTCAACCAAAAAAGGTTTGTTAAGACCTAAATACGTATAGCCATACCTCACAGCTCTTCGGAGGATTCTTCGAGTCACATAACCGGCGCCATTACTCGCAGGAATTTGCCCATCGGCTATGGTAAAACTTATTGCACGAATATGGTCAGCTATCACTCTAAAAGCGATGTCTGTCTGGTCATCTGAACCGTACCTTTTAGTGGAAAGAACCTCTAGTTTTTTAATCAGTGGCATAAATACATCGGTATCATAATTACTAGATTTGGCCTGAAGTACACGAACTAATCGCTCTAATCCCATTCCCGTATCTACATGCTTGCTTGGAAGCTTGACTAAGCTGCCGTCTGCCTTCCTTTCAAATTCAATAAATACATTATTCCAAATTTCAATGACCTGATCATGGTCCTGGTTCACCAAACTAGCTCCACCCACTTTTGCTCTTTCTTCCTCACTTCTTCCGTCATAATGAATTTCAGAACTAGGTCCGCAAGGGCCAACGTCTCCCATTTCCCAGAAATTATCTTTTTTGTTTCCTCGAATAATTCTATCTGCAGGCACCATTCCCCCCCAAGTATCAAAAGATTCTTGGTCAAAGGGAATACCTTCTTCTTCACTTCCCTCAAAAACTGAAACGTATAATCTATCCTTATCTATTTTATAAACCTCTGTTAATAATTCCCATGCCCAGGATAAGGCATCCTTTTTGAAATAGTCACCAAAGCTCCAATTACCGAGCATCTCAAACATAGTGTGGTGGTAGCTATCTACACCTACCTCTTCAAGATCATTGTGTTTCCCTGATACGCGCAAGCATTTCTGGGTATCGGTAACCCGTGAATCGATTACTGCTTTATTGCCCAAAAAATAGTCCTTAAATTGATTCATGCCAGCATTAGTAAACATTAAGGTAGGGTCATCTTTGACAACTATAGGAGCAGAAGATACAATTTTGTGTTGCTTTGATTCAAAGAAATCTAAAAAAGCTTGCCTAATTTCCTTTGCTGTTTTCATAGCAGGATTAAGTTTTTTTAAGAGTCTAAGCTAAAATTAATTAACTATATTTGACGTACAATTATTCAATTAATAGTACAAAAGTACGCTTTTATATAGCTGTGAAAAAAGAAAAGTTCTATTATAATTTAAAAACCTTACAATACGAAAAAGTAAAGGTTTCTTGGAAGAACAGAATATTTAGATTTTTAGGATTTTTATCCGCAGCAATTGTTACCGCATTTCTTATTATAATTATTGGCGGCTCCGTGTTTTCATCACCTAAAGAGAAGATGTTAATGAAGGAAAATAAAACCCAAACAGAGCAGCTGGAATACTTAAGTTCTTCTATAGATCAACTGACTAAAGTAATTGAAAATTTGCAAGAACGGGATAGAAATATTTATCGAGTAATCTTCGAATCAGAACCGGTTTCATCATCTCTATGGAATATTGAAGTGGGAGGAAGCGAGCGTTATCAGGAACTTTCAAAGTACAATACTGGAGATTTATTGATTGATGTAAACCTTAAGTTGGATGCCTTAAAGCGCAAAATGTTTTGGCAATCAGAATCTTACGACGAAATTGCTAATCTCGTGCACAAGAAAGAAGAAAAACTTCAGGCTTTACCTGCTATACAACCCGTATCTAATCATGATTTAAAACGTATGGCCTCAGGTTACGGTTGGAGGATAGATCCGGTATATGGAGTTAGTAAGTTTCACGCAGGAATGGATTTTACCGCTCCAAAAGGCACGGAAATTTATGCCACGGGTAAAGGAAAAGCGATTAAAGTCAATTATAGTACTGGAGGCTACGGCAAACGTATAATCATTGATCATGGCTATGGTTATAAGACCCTCTATGCCCACTTAAGTGGTTTTGCTGTAAAACAAGGCGAGGAAGTTCAGCGCGGGCAAGTTATAGGCTATGTCGGAAACACGGGTAAGTCGGTTGGCCCTCATTTGCATTACGAAGTACACAAAAATGGACAAAAAGTGAACCCTGTTTATTTTTATTACCAAGACCTAGATGATGATAGTTTTGAAGAAATGATTCGTCTTTCTGAAAATACCGGAAGTTCCTTAGATTAATATAGTGGCCTATTACTTTGCTCAAAACATAAGTAATGCTGTCAGCAGTGATTTTTTTTTGGCTTAACAGCGCATAAGGATCAAAGAAAGTCTCTTACCATTTGGGTCCTTGAACTATCTTGACGAACAGAATATAAATATGTAGGAAAAATAAACAAATTTTAATCTAATATGAATAACTTTGATTATCTAAACAGCTAAAACTTTATTTTAATGCCTTACAAAGAGTTTAAAATTGAAAAACTATATTATACTATAGGCGAGGTTGCAAAAATTTTCGATGTGTCAACATCCCTATTGCGCTATTGGGAAAAAGAGTTTGACATCTTAAAACCTCGTAAAAACAAGAAAGGTAATCG
>MDTC01191763.1_pt1 | contig 23883 bp, 21 predicted proteins | sample 811181 | NCBI WGS metagenome assembly MDTC01 (sample SAMN05326644, study PRJNA326480) | marine metagenome | isolation source: seawater | place: Pacific Ocean: North | collected 2011 | reverse complement strand
GTAGGAGTAGGAGTAGGAGTAGGAGTAGGAGTAGGAGTAGGAGTAGGAGTAGGAGTAGGAGTAGGAGTAGGAGTAGGAGTAGGAACCACGATTTTATTTTCGGTTCGCGCTACTTCGTTTCGGTCATTCATTCCATCTGTACATGCAACCACCGCCGTCAAGACGAACAACATAAATGAAGTCTGCGCGATTATTAATTTTAATTGAGTGTTTCGCAAGGTTTGACCTACTCCTTCTGACCTCAAGAATAGTTTTTTAAAATGATTTTTGTTTGAATTCCCTATTGATTTAATGTTTGCGCTAGTTTCTTGCTGTGTATAAATCACCAAAAGCGAACAGTAATCTCACATCGATAAACGGCCAATCCTTGCCATTAAGAAGTTGGGTTACAAATTTCCATTTACTCCTTGTGGTAGTTGACCCATTTTCGCATGAAAGTTCTTGGATAATTAATACAGCATCTAGGGTACTTGAAAACTTTACCGGCGCTGATTGTCGTGTGGGGTGGCTTGTAATCGGCGACGCCGATCAAGCTTCAACCTTTCTTGGGCCGCATTCCGACGCGTTCATCACGTTTATAGACCCTGACGGCGATTTCGTAAAAGAAGTTGGAATAACACAAACACCTGGCATCATACACATAAATCAGGCGCCTAAACTTGTCGCAGCTACGCAGGGCTGGAACCCTGAAGAATGGAAAGCGATTGTCTCAGGATTAGCGGATCACATGCAATGGTCTCGACCAGCAATCCCAGCTGAGGGAGACCCGACACCATACGCCGGCTCAAGTATTGGCGAGCAAGGACAAGAGGCTGATATTACATCAACTTCAGGATGCGGTAAGTGCTCGGTATGCCGAGCTGGCAAGCCCGAGAAGTGCCAGATAATTTAGATCAAAAAAGCGACAGTCTTATTTTTTTGTGAAACCAATGTTGAGTTTTTTCATTGGCCTAAGGAAGAAGCTGAAATGATGCACATCTTCTTCCATTTCATCAATAAGATGTATGTCACCGATACGTTCCAAAATGGCCTCAAACGCGGCAAGAAGCTCAGCTCTTGCCAAAGACGCACCCAAGCAAAAATGGTTTCCAAGCCCAAAAGCTACATGCTGGTTAACATTGTCTCTCTCGATGTCAAACGTATCTGGATCGGTAAATATTTCACTGTCACGGTTAGCGGATGCGAATCGGGGCATGACAGGAGCACCCTCGGGGATTTGTGTTCCGGAAAGTTCTGCGGGGCAAGCAGCAGTTCTCCATAGACCCGCCACGGGACTATCGAAGCGAAGGCTTTCTTCAATAAAGTTTTTTATCAAAGATGGATCTGCACGGAGCTTTTCCATTTGTTCGGGATATTTCAAAAGCAGCAACATCGATTTTGATAGAGCAGCGGTTGTGGTCTCAAATCCTCCAGTCACTAATTGATGCATAAGGTCCTGCAATTCTTCCATGGTGAAGGGTTCCTCATCCTGGTGGGCGTGAACAATCAACGAAATTAAATCATCAGAAGGCTCTGCCCTCCTCTTCTCAAACTCACGTGCTAGGTGATGCTGGGCTTCAACCTCTAGTTCAGCTTGTATTATTGCTTCTTCGGGCGAAAGGGGCCGTTGCGACATCGCAAGCATTGCATCAGCCCATCGTTTGAATGTTTCATATTCTTGGGCTGGTAAACCTAACTGCTCACAGATAAAGATTCCTGGCAAGGGTAAAGCGAATTCTGAGACAAACTCGCATTGTCCCCTATCTACAAATTGATCAATCAGCTCATGGGTGAGCTCATTGATTCGTGGTTTCATCTTCTCAACATTTCTATTTGTAAAAACTCGCCCAAGGATCTTTCTATAGTGCGTATGTTCAGGTGGGTCAGTACGTTGGAGGGTTCTTGCCTTCACCCAACCTCGCTCAGCGAAAACAGCAGCATGCGCTTTGGAGGCATCATTTGCTCCGCCAGCTCCTGCTCCGGGTCGGCTTGAAAAAGTTTCAGAGTTAGTGAGGGCCTCTCTAACATCTGCGTAGCGAGTAACCATATATAAACCGGTTTCTGGTACTTGATAGACGGGGCAATGTTCTCTAAGTGTTGCGTAACTCTCAAACGGATCGTCTTGAACGGCAGGGTCTAAGAAGCTGTTCTCTAATTCGAATTCCTTCTCCTCTATTGCCATTCCACAAGAATAGCAATAGATCCGCAATTGCGTTAATTAGACATAATTACGAACCGATATTGGTTACAAGGTATCATCAGGCTATGAAATCTCAGTTGAAAGTCAGAATAGGATTTGGGCTCGGCACGCGATCTGAGGTGAAAAACCCTAGTGATTTGGGTGAATTAGCTAAAAACTTAGAGCGTCTGGGGTTTGACTCACTCTGGTTCTCAGAAAGAGTAGCTGGTTCCAGTCTTGATCCGCTTGTTTTGATGAGTTGGATAGCAGCACGTACACGAAAACTGAAATTTGGCCCCTCCATAATGGTTCTCCCAGGAAGGAACCCTGTGATTCTTGCAAAATCATTAGCTAGTCTTGATGTAATTTCTGAGGGTAGGTTGCTCCCCGCATTTGGTTTAGGTGCAGCTGATGCTGCTGAACATCAGGCGTTTGGGGTAGAAAGAGAAGATCGAGCCCCATGGTTTAATGAGGCCTTACCGTTGATGCGGAGACTGTGGGAGGAAGACAGGGTGACTCATACTGGTCAAAGGTTTTCCCTCGAAGGAGTGAGAGTTCTTCCTAAGCCGATTCAAAGCCCGCTTGAAATTTGGTTAGGAGGGTTAGCACCAAGTGAACTTCGAAGGGCGGGAAGATTGGGTGACGGGTGGCTTCCTAGCTTTTGTACCCCGGATGATGTCGCTGACGGTATCCCCATTATTGATGAACATGCTGAAGCAGCGGGAAGACCCATTATTGATCGCGAACATTTCGGATCGCTCATCGTCTATACATCCGATGGAAGTATGCCGGAGCAGATCGCACAAGCAGTTAGGAAACGCCGGCCCGAACTTGACCCTAGACAGGTAGTCGTTCAGGGCCACCAAGGTCTTGAGAATAGGATAAAGGAATTCATTGACGCCGGTGCGAGCAAGTTTATTCTTGTCCCCTACATTGAACCGGACGATTGGTTAATGGAGTTAGAGAGCTTGGCGGAAGCCACACTTGAACTACAAACTTAGGATCATATAGCATTGGTCAACTCATGGCCTGATCAAGGTCACTGACAAGGTCATTGACTGATTCGATCCCGACTGACAACCGTATGAGAGACTTATCTACCTCTAGTGGAGAACCCTCAGTTGAGAGATGCGTCATTGCTGCTGGGATTTCAATGAGTGACTCAACAGCGCCCAATGATTCAGCCAATGTAAAGATTTTGGTTCCCTGCGCTATGCCCCGTGCCTCTTCTTCTCCACCATTCACGATGAACGAGATCATTCCGCCGTATCGTTCCATTTGCTTTTCAGCAATGGAAAAGGTTGGGTGAGTATCTAGACCTGGGTACAGGACTTCCTTTACCTTATTGTGATTGCTGAGAAATTCGACAATCTTTTCTGCGTTGTCGCAGTGGCGATCCATTCGCACACCCAAAGTCTTTATTCCTCGTAACAGCAAGTAGCAGTCCCATGGGGCTGGAACAGCTCCCACAGCATTTTGGAGAAATGCCAACTCTTGATCAATTTCAGGATTGTTTGTAGCGACGAACCCACCCACGACATCTGAGTGACCGCCTAAGTATTTCGTAGCTGAATGAATTACAAGATCTGCACCAAGCGAAAGTGGCCTTTGAAGGTAAGGGGTTGCAAACGTGTTGTCTACGACCAATAACGCCTTCTTGTCATGAGAAAGCGCTGCGAGCAGTTCAATATCAACCACTGATAAGAGCGGATTCGTTGGTGTTTCGGCCCATACTATTTTCGTCTTTTCTGTAAAGGCAGCTTTCATTTCGGCAGGGTTCGAAAGATTTGTTGACGAATATGATATTCCGAATCGTGTGAGTACTTTTGATATGAGCCGGAATGTTCCCCCATAGGCGTCGTTACCCATGATGACATGATCACCTGGCTCAAGTAGACGCAAAATGGTATCTTCGGCTGCCATTCCGCTGGCAAATGCTCTACCGAAGTCAGCTCCTTCTAGAGCTGCGACACTAAGCTCCAAGGCTGAGCGAGTGGGATTACCTGTCCGTGAGTACTCATAGCCCCTGTCTTTTCCGACCGCATCTTGTTGGTACGTGCTTGTCTGATAAACGGGAACGGTAACGGCTCCTGTAACAGGGTCAGGTCTTTGTCCAGCATGCACAGCTTTCGTTCCAAACCCCCATTCAGAATTATTGTTTTCAGTCGCCATCTCGTAATTTCTCCCTACTACCCTTCATATCTAATGTAGTCAGAAAATGTGAGGACAGTACATGGCTTACCTTCATCCAAAACAAGAAGTTTAGTGCCCTTCTGAAGAATAGATTTTACGGTATCTATTGATTCACCTATTCCAATAAATTCAAGAGATTCATCCATCACAGTTGAACATGCAATATTCAGGTCCGGATCTTTCAAACTTACTTTCTTAACGGCGTGGGCGGTTAGGGTCCCCTTCACTTCCGCTGCTGATAATGGTAGAGGACCTTGAGCAACAATTACTTGAGAAATTTGATGCTCTTCCATAACTTTCTTAGCATGCGCAACGGTGTCATCCGGTTGAACGTGAACTATTCTGGTGCTCTTTTCGCCCTTTTTATCCAATATTTCTTTTACGAGTGCTCCGTCCTTGGATAAGAAGCCGTATGTAGTCATCCAGTCGTCGTTGAAGATTTTTGAGAGATAGCCTCGCCCTGAATCAGGCAAGAGGACGACCACCATATCTTCTTCAGTTAGTTCACCTGCAACGGTAAGTGCAGCATTCACTGCTGTTCCACAAGAGCCCCCGATGAGAAGTCCTTCTTTCTGGGAGACCTCTCGTGTTGTTCTGAATGAATCCGCATCCGATACGGCGATTACGCGATCTATTATCGCGGGGTCATAGGTTTCTGGCCAGAAGTCTTCCCCGACTCCTTCCACGAGATAAGGCCTTCCATCTCCGCCGCTGTAAACAGAACCTTCCGGATCAGCGGCAATGATCTGGATAGAGGGGTTCTTTTCTTTGAGATATTTCCCGACGCCGCATAGTGTCCCACCAGTTCCTGCTCCCGCAATAAAATGAGTGACTTTTCCATCGGTTTGTTCCCATATTTCTGGTCCAGTTGTTAGATAGTGAGCATGAGGATTCGTTTGATTGGCGTATTGATTTGGTCTGAAGGAATCAGGGGTCTCTTTTGAAAGCCGTTCAGCTGTTGAATAGTATGAACGAGGGTCATCAGGTTCAACATCCACGGGGCAAACAATAACTTCTGCCCCATATGCTTTCAGGAGATCAACCTTCTCAGGACTAACTTTATCAGTCATAACAAAAATACAGTTATACCCTCGTTGCGCAGCTACGATCGCTAAACCGACTCCAGTATTCCCTGATGTTGGCTCAATAATGGTTGACCCCGGCTTCAGAAGACCTTCTTTCTCTGCTGCTTCAATCATTGCTAAGGCTGGCCTATCTTTGACGCTCCCGCCAGGATTTGTGGTTTCAACTTTTGCTATCACTGGACATGGAATACCCTCATTGACACGAACAAGGCGAACCATAGGAGTTCGTCCAATAAGTTGAAGGACGGAATTTGCGATATCCATGTAAATGACCATAGTGGAGGCAGTTATAACCTCCACACGTGGAAGAAAGAATTCCTTGATAGAAAATATGATTCTCAGAAAAGTTTCGCCTGAAGGCCCTCGGGAAGGCCTAATTGCGGTAGAACCCCAGAATTGGCGCCGGGATGCTTTAGTTTCAGCTGTTGAGCGTGGTGGGGCACGAGTATGTTCAAGTAGTGAAGCAACTGCATTGATTTGGGCGTCTCCAGAGAAACCAGAACTTTTATATGACTTTATCTCTGAGAACCATGATTGGGTTCAGCTACCTTACGCGGGAATTGAGCCATTCGTTAATATGCTTGACAAGCAAAGACTTTGGACATGCGGGAAAGGTGTCTACTCTCCTGCTGTTGCAGAACATGCGCTTGCGATGATTCTAGCAATGCAAAGGAATCTCGTTTCATACGCTCGATTAGCGCAATGGAGTGAGGGTACTGGCAGAAACTTATTCGGAGCTCGGGTAACAATTCTTGGTGGCGGCGGAATAGCGGAAGATATCATCCCATTGCTTGAACCATTTAGGTGCGAAATTACGATCATCCGCAAGACATCTTTACCTTTACGTGGCGCTAATCAAACACTGAAACTAGAGGATTTGAAAACGGTACTTCCAAGTACTGATGTTTTATTAATAGCGTTGGCACTTACAAAGGAAACTGAGAGCCTGATTGGGAAAAGCGAGTTAAGTCTACTTCCGAACAATTCAATCATTGTCAATGTCGCTAGAGGTAAACATATAGTCACTGAAGACCTAGTACGGGCCTTGCGGAACAAAGAGATTGCGGGTGCAGCCCTTGATGTAACAGACCCAGAGCCATTACCGCCTGAGCATCCTCTATGGGGCCTTCCAAACTGTTTGATTACACCTCATACAGCGAATACACCAGAGATGGGCATTGAACTACTTTCTTCGCGGGTAACAGATAATGTTTCAAGGTACATTAAAGGCCTTGAATTAACGGGATGTATCAATATCGATGAAGGGTACTAACTAGTATTCCCACACTTTCTGATAAACCATTTCGCCCTCAACTTGTTGAAGGACTCGCAAAACCCTTGTTATTACTGCTTGAGTCCCTTCAAAACTTATTGGTCCTGAAGCTGCATCAAAATTTTCTATTGATTTGATCTCGTCAGCCACTGCCAAGCTATTTGCGGTTCCAGCTTCGTTTACTGCGTATACCCAAAGTTTCGCAAGGTCTGCACCAAGAATAAATCTTCCACTTGCAGGGGGGACACCATCTATTGAGACGAAATTTATTGCAGCATCTCTAACCTCAGGAAAGGGATCATCATTATAAGTAGAAGCAAAACTAAACATACGAAAATCCCCAATACCGGATACATCCAAAGGTCTGAAAGCAGCGCTGTCCATAGTAACCCCAGCTATGACTGGGGTTAACCAACCAGCTCCCCTAATTCGTTGAAGAGCTAAAGTCCCAACACGATTAAAGGAACATAAAACTATAGAATCTGCATCTAGCGTGCGGGCCCGATCTCCTGCGTTGATGATGTCGGTTGCTGTAACCATGTTAATAGCTGAGTCAATAGTTGTTCGACCACCCAGTTGGCGCCAACGGTTCCTGAATGCGCTACATTCTTGGATTGGCTCTGGCGCAGAGTTATCCCACAGAACCCCTATGTTTCTTTTCCCTTCATCCCATAGAAGATTTGCTAGCTCTACACCATATTTTTGTGACTGTGTAGTCATAGAAAAGGCTAATTTATCTACAGCACCGGTTCCCCATTGTGTTTCAGTAGCGCATGGCGAGATAACAAGGACTTCCGCTTCTTTGGCCCTTGTTACTGCTGGCACTGCGTAATCTAATTCACATGTCAATACAAGAAGTTGAGCTCCTGCCTCAATCAATTTCTTAGTAGCGTTGTCTATAACAGAAAGGCGTGACTCACTATTAACTCTGATAATTGTGATTTTCTTTCCTAAAAGCCCTCCAGCTTCATTGAGTCTTTCTATCTCCCCTACGAAAGCGACGCCTGGTTGTCGGTCGTGAGGTGACATGAGATTTTCCTCATCAATGATTACACCAACAACGATTGTGTCTTCTTCTCTAATCCTTTCAACAAATATTTCACTAGTGTCTTGAAATACAGTTGCCGGGTCATCGGAGGTAGTGACTGTTACATCACTTTGGACTTCCTGGTCATTGTCTTCAGGAGCGCAAGCTACGATATGAAAAGTCATCAGTGTAGCAATTGCTAATGTCGTTAGATATTTCACACGCAAATACTACCTAACATGGGTGCAGGAATGATGCCGGTATCTCAAATCGCTGAAGTTTCGCGAAGCTCTGCTATCTCTTCCCAGCTGTAGCCCAACTCAAGCAGTATTTCTTCAGTATGTTGGCCTAGCTGAGGAGCTTCGGCAGAAACCTGTGGTGGCGTAGCTGACATTCTGATAGGAGACCCAACTACACGCCTAGTATTCCCGCTTGAGTCCTCAAGGTCGACAATGTAATTATTCTCTAGAACTAAATGGTCGTTTGCCGCCTGTTCATAGTCATTTACAGGAGCGTATCTTACTTCCATATCATCAAGAATTTGCCCCCATTCCTCTGTAGTTCTCTTTCTAAAACCGGGTGCTAGCAGTTCGAAAAGAGATTTTCGAATTTCGGTAGTATAGATAATCGGTGCGAATCTCTCGTCATTAATCAATTCGGGAACACCAGCTGCTTTATAGAATGCTTCGCGCTTATCTGGTAAGACCCCAACTAATGCGATGTGACCATTAGCAGTCTTGAGAATCCCATATGCCATTGGTAACAACGGATGCCCAGCATTACTTCGACCTGGTATCTGCCCTGTCATAAGATAAGCGGTGTACTCAGATGCTTGGGCATATATCTGTCCGCCAAGAAGAGAAACATCTATTCGTTGACCTTGTCCGCTGCTTTCCCTTGAATAGAGTGCAGCCAAAATGCCAACCGTCATATTCATACTCCCAATATGGTCCGCGATTGTTGCCCCAACTGGAGTCGGGTCTTCACCATCAAAGCCTGTTGTGCTAATGAGTCCACCAGCAGCTTGACCTGCCAAATCAGCGCCCTCTCGTTGGGACCCCTCGCCTTCTGGACCGAATGTTGATCCCATCGCATAAATTAAACCCGGATTGGATTTGCTAAGCTCCTCGTATCCAAGTCCCCAAGCTTCTAATGTTCTAGGTTTAAAATTGGCTAGAAGAACATCTGCACTATTGACAAGTGCACGAAAGATCTTGGCACCTTCGGGAATTCGTAAGTCAACTGTTATGCTTCTTTTCCCGCGATTACATGCTTCATAATATGGCGTCCTCAAGTCCTCCATTGATATCGGGATCCACCTCGCCATGTCTCCCATCAGTGGAAGTTCAACTTTTATTACTTCTGCGCCTAAGTCACCTAATGTTTGTCCTGCTTGAGGGCCCTGTACTAGAAGTCCCACGTCAATAACGCGTATCCCACTTAATGCTCCCAAGTCTTCTCCTCCAATTGATAGTGATGGAAATGTTAGAGAATTTTTTTGCAGCCTTCAAGAAAACGTAGAGATATCTCCGTATTTGGGGTTGCCTTAAATCGCAGTTTAGTATTGCCTGAGCTAACCTCATGTGAGCAAAGAAATACAGGAGATTCGAAATGGCAAAACTTGTTGAAGGCAAAGTGGCACTAATTACCGGTGCAGCTGGTGGTATCGGTCGTGAGCATGCATTAATGCTCGCTTCACATGGAGCGAAAATTGTTGTGAATGACCTAGGCGGAGATATGTCCGGACAAGGAGAAGATTTAACCCAAGCCCAGAAGGTTGTGGAGGAAATCCAGGCCATGGGGGGCGAAGCTGAAGTCAATGGTGGAAATGTCGCTAGCTTCACAGATGCCAAAGCAATGATTGACCAAACAATAGATACATATGGAGATCTCAATATTCTCATCAACAATGCTGGCATCCTCCGTGACAGAATGCTCTTCTCGATGACAGAAGATGACTGGGACTCAATCATGAGCGTCCACTTAAAAGGAACGTTTGGCCCCACCCATCACGCTGCTGTCTACTGGAGAAACAAAGCTAAAGCAGGAGAAGAGACATATGGGCGAGTAATTAACACTTCTTCCCCATCTGGAATCTACGGAAATATCGGACAAAGCAACTATGGTGCCGCTAAAGCTGGCATAGCTGCTTTCACTGTTATAACAGCTATGGAGTTAGCGAAATACAATGTAACCGTCAACGCTCTGGTTCCTGCTGCTTTATCGAGAATGACGGCCGGTCTTGTAGGAATGGATAATCTATCAGATGAGCAGAAGGAAGCCATGTCCCCGCGGTGGCAAGCTGTTACCGCCGCATGGCTTTGTAGCGAAGAGGCTGAGAAAGTTACTGGCCGTTGTTTCGACGTACGTGGAAACCAGATTGGGATTTCGGAGGGTTGGGTATTAGGACCTACTGGAACTCAACCAGATGATCCGCAAGACCTTGGCCCACTCATGGCAGAGCTTATGTCCAAAGCAAGACTTAATGCCAACATGGGTGGTAATCCAAGTGGTGGAACAGGAAGACCGGAAAACGAAATTTAACTGTTCGATGTAGGAGCGATAACTTCAATTCCTAACTCTACTGCTGCTGATATATGGGCGTGATCAAAAGTTAGGTATTTAAAGGGCCGTGGGATTCTATCGATAGAAGCCAAATGAATAGCATCTAATACTTTTAAACCGAACTGGGCTCCGAACTGAGCTGCTCGATTCAGGCACTTGCTATCAATAGGAATTACATAAAATGACTCCCAATCAGATCTGAAAGATCTTGCAATAGCATCGTAATGGCTAGAAGAAACAGATCCATGACGAAGCGCTAATAGCATTTCAGTCTTTACCAGCTCACTAGCTATCCACTTTTCTTCGGTATCCATTTCTTTTATAAGAAACTCCCTGTTCTTTCCCGGTAAATAGCGGTATAAAAGCGCAGAAGTATCAATGGCAATAGAGTTCGTCACCCTCTCACCTCGCGAAGAATTGCTGTGACATTGCTATCAACTGGAAGTATTACCTCTTCAGGATCCTGTAGAGGTTCATCTCGCAAAGGCTTATTTACCAATCCACCAGCTACAAGGTGCTCTATTGTGATTTCGTTTTGGGCCTCCAATGGACCTAACGCTGCAAATGGTTTGCCATCAACAGTTACGATTACTTGTTCACCTGAATTTGCAATCCGCAAAAAACTGGCGAGGTCCTTGCGGAGTTCTGACATAGAAGTTTTATGTTTTCCGTCCACGCCTCCACCATAGTCACTATGTACATATTTGTACATATTTGTACATATTATGATGTGCAAGTGTTTGAGTATGGGTGTAGATTAAGCAATCTAAGGAGAACAATATGAACTTTGCATTTTCAGATGAACAAGAACAATTAAGAGAATTCGTTAGGAGCTTCCTGGAAGAAAAGTCCGATGAAGCTGCTGTTCGCGAACAGATGGAGACCGAACAGGGATTTGATTCAGATGTGTGGCAACAAATGTGTGATCAACTTGCGCTTCCAGCCCTGATTATCCCTGAAGAGTTTGGTGGCCAGGGTTATGGCTATGTTGAACTGATTGTTGTTCTTGAGGAAATGGGTCGATCACTACTTTGTGCTCCTTACTTCTCAAGCGTAGTCCTTGCGGCCAACACGCTCATGCATTCAGGAGACGAAGAAGCTAAGGCAGAATTACTTCCGCAAATTGCTTCAGGAACCATTGCCACTCTCGCTGTGACCGAAGAGAACGGGAAATGGGATGAATCTGGGGTCACGATGCAAGCAAATGGCTCAGGCAAAGATTTCACTTTAGACGGAACCAAAATGTATGTGATTGACGGGAATAGTGCTGAAATTATTTTAGTAGCTGCTCGAACTGACAATGGAGTAAGTTTATTCCAAGTAGATGCGAATGCCGAAGGACTGACAAGAACGTCTTTAGCGACAATGGACCAAACACGTAAACAGTCTCGCATTGACTTCGCTGGCACCCCTGCCAAACTTATCGGTGATGAGGGGTCTGGCTGGGAAACTCTTTCTACTGTTCTTGATCTCGCTGCTGTAGCTTTAGCTGCTGAGCAGGTAGGTGGAGCGCAAATGTGTTTAGATATGTCAGTTGAGTATGCAAAGGTACGCGTCCAATTCGGGCGCCCGATTGGGTCCTTCCAAGCAATCAAGCACAAATGTGCAGACATGCTTCTTGAAGTTGAGTCTGCGAAATCAGCTGCCTACTACGCTGGCTGGTGTGCTGCTGAAATGAATGATGAACTTCCTTCGACTGCCAGCCTTGCAAAGGCTTATTGCTCAGAGGCATACTTTCATGCCGCAGCAGAGAACATTCAAATTCATGGCGGAATTGGATTCACGTGGGAACACCCTGCTCACCTTTACTTCAAGAGAGCAAAAAGCTCAGAGCTGCTTTTCGGAGACCCCACCTATCATCGCGAGTTACTTGCACAACGGATAGGTTTGTAAGTTATCTTAGATTTAATTTCTGAACTACCGCTTGAGGATACTTTACAGTAATTTAGGCATATGCGGGTAGCTGTAACGGGAGCCACAGGTTTTACTGGCGGACACACCCTTAAAGAATTAATAGCTTCAGGCCATGAACCTGTTGCCTTTGTTCGAAGCCGTTCAAAATTAGATGCTGTCATAAAGTTACATCACCTTCCTGACATTGAATGTGTTAAAGGCGACATCACTTCTCCTGAATCTTTGCGGCCTCTGCTAGGAGGTTGTGAGGCTGTCATTCATACAGCTGCAGTAGCCGCAACAGGTAAAAAAGCTATTCCATTGATTAAGAAAGTGAATGCTGCTGGAAGCAGAAATGTTCTTGAGCTATCTGTCGAGGCTGGTCTTGATCCAGTTATTTACGTATCCTCCCAAAGTGTTTTGCATCCAGCACCAGGAGGGGTTTATACAGACGAGTGTCCTATAAGCCAATCCCCCATTGATGAATATGCAAGATCTAAAGCTGAAGGTGAGCTTGTCGCTCGCAAACTTCAAGGTCAAGGGCACCCAGTGGTTATTATTTGGCCATCGGGGATTATTGGGCCAGATGATGTCGGGGTGAGTGTTGCCGCTAAGGGAATTGCGAGATTACTGAAGGCACCTGTAATTCCGTTACCTAGAACAGGTGGTATTTTAATGCATGACGTCAGAGATCTCGCTAGGGTTCTATGTCGTTGCTTGACAGCTAATGAAGGACCCCGAAAATACGGAGTCTTCGGGCATTATCTAGACTGGCCTGAAACAGAGCACTTTCTTGAATCAGTTACCGGGAAGCGACTACGCACAATTACTCTTCCAAATTCTACATTTCATGCTTTTGGAAAGTTTGGAGATCTTGTCGGAAATCTTGGAATAGATTTTCCACTAGACCTTGCTACTTCAAAGTTCATGACAAGCTTGACACCTGGCATTGACGCACGAACCAGAACAGATTTAGAAATTGAGTGGAGACCACTATCAGAAAGCTTTATCGATACTCTTCGGTGGCTTGTTCAGGAAGGGAAGATTCCTAAGCGGTTAGTGCCAAAGCTTGAGAACTGAGAGCCCTTATTAAAGGTTTTCATTATCTACTGATGTTTGAATCCGGTGAAGAATGTCGGGCATAGCTGACATCGCCACAGACCAAGATGGAATGAAAGGTTGCTCCATTGGATGCATCAGATAATCTTCACCTGCTTTGGTGATTGCTCGCGAAAAGAGTTCGATGAGATTCTCTTCGGAATGTCTATCAATTAAGTACCCATTCATTTCTGCATCATGCTGATAACGGTCTGAGAGGTCAAGGGCTGTTCGATAGTAGGTAGCTTTTAAAGTGCGGAAGAATCCCTGAGAAAATACTTCTCCGTTAATTGCGAGCTTGCGGAAGATTGACTTTGAAATATCGATTGCCATTCTGTGGAGTCCTAGAGAGGGGTCGCCTTCAGAGACAGTTTGATGTTTATGTGAATAGGAGTCAGCTATATCTACTTGGCAGATACGACTTGTTGTGTAGTTCCGGTAAACCTCGGAGAGAACACCTACTTCAAGACCCCAGTCAAAGGGAATACGGAGTCCTTTGACGAGGTCTGCATCCATTGAGAACTCACCTGCCAATGGGTAGCGGAAACTATCAAGGTAGGTAAGAAAATCATCCTCGCCTAGTATTTGCTTTATGGCTCGCAAAAGAGGGGTGAACAGTAATCGGGCAACTCTCCCATTAAATCCGTCACTGTCAGTCCGGAAGTAATACCCTTTACAAAACGCATATCCAAAGGTTGGATTAGCTAATGGATAGAGTAATCGCGCTAACATTTCGCTTTGGTAATTCAAGATATCAGCGTCATGCAAAGCTAGTATCTTTCCCTTTCCGGATGCAAGGAAATATCCCATGGCGTACCAGACGTTGCTTCCTTTTCCGCGTTCTAGTGGAGCTAGGCCTTCGGCTGCTAATTCGCTTTGAAGGTCTCGCATCACGGGACCATCATTCCAGATAACTTTTACGTCGCAGGAGATATCTTTGACTTGGTCCTTAACCATTTTGAACTGCTTACTATCTGCACGATCCAATCCAATTATTATTTCGCTGAGATAACTTTTGGTCTCTAATTGAGAAATTATTCCGGGCATGGCTGGCCCCTCAAATTCGCTGTAAAGAGATGGGATGATTAAAGACATCGGTCGTTCATGAGACCACCCTTGAAGATCTTTCTCTAATTCCGCCACAGGGCGATCAGCAAGGTTATGGAGGGTTGTTATAACGCCATTTTGGAAAAAGTCGCCCACTATTGGCCTTTCTTCTTATTTTGAGTTTCGCACATGAGGTAGGGGGTGCGACAAGTAAAAGAGCTAAAGAGACCAGTCAATTTTCGCCGAACCCTGCTGTCTCAACAGTTGATTGATTCTAGAAAAGGGCTTACTACCTAAGAATCCTCTATAAGCGCTGAGCGGTGAGGGGTGCACTGACTCAATGCATGCATGCTTTGAAGCGTCTATAAGGCTTTTCTTTTGCCGTGCGGATGCCCCCCATAAAACGAAAATAATATTTTCTTTCCTTTCGCTAATGCTACGAATGACTTCATCAGTGAAAGTTTCCCAGCCTTTACCTTTGTGAGATGCAGGTATCCCCTCTCGTACTGTAAGGGTGGTGTTCATGAGCAAGATACCTTGTTCTGCCCACGAAGAGAGGTCGCCGCTGTGTGGTTTCGCAACTCCCATGTCATCTTCCAACTCTTTAAAAATATTGCGAAGAGACGGAGGGAAAGAAACTCCAGGCGACACAGAGAAACACAGGCCATTAGCTTGCCCTGCACGGTGATACGGATCTTGGCCAAGTATCACGACCTTTACTCCCGCGAAAGAAGTTAAATGAAAAGCACGGAACACATCCGAATGTGCTGGAAAAACCTTATGAGAGGCACGTTGATCAGAAACATAATTTTGAAGTTCTGCCCAATATGGCTTGTTAAATTCTTGATGAAGAATCGGGTCCCAATCAGTCTGCACACTATGCAAGCTAGCTGAATTCTTTAATATCTTGTTGAACCTAGCTATAAGTAATAGGTCTTACCTGCACTTGTGCGTAAAGCGATGTTCTAGATAGCATGCCCAAGTGGGTAAAAATCTTGAATCTTTAACAACTGGCATGCGGATTCCGTATGGAGGGAACAATGTTGCGACAGTGTCTGAAGAGCTAGCTTCTGAATTCGAGAGTGGCGATAGGTTGATAGTGATCCAAACAACAGGGGATCTACTTCATGTTCCTGCAGATGTGTGGAACATTTCTTCTAAAACAGTTGAGCGGGCTCATAACGCTTTTTTAGAAATTGGTTCCGTTGATAATGAATCGATTACACAGTTCTTTAAATTATTTGCAGATTACTTATCAGATGAAGAGAGATTCTCCGCTATTAAAGATGCAAACAATGAGGATGTACGGGTAGCTAAGTCTAAAGGACGGTCGACAACACGGTTAATTCTCTCTGAGAAGATGAGAGAAGACATGGTTGATGGTTTACGTTTATGGGAAAACACACCATCTCAAAGAGGGACAATCAAAGAGGAAATCACTCATGACGGGTGGAAGGTTAAATTAATGATGGCCGGGCTGGGAGTTGTCGGTTTTATTTTCGAGGGCAGACCCAATGTCTTCGCTGATGCAACTGGCGTTCTTCGCTCAGGTAATACGGTTGTGTTCCGCATTGGTTCTGATGCTCTGCTGACAGCAAACGCTATTGTCGAGCAAGCTTTAGACCCTGCCTTAAAAAAATCAGGGTTGCCAATCGGCTCGGTAAGTCTCATTAATAGTGCAGAGCGATCTGCTGGATACGCTATGTTCTCAGATCAACGGCTAGCTTTGGCTGTAGCCCGAGGCTCTGGACCAGCCGTAGCTCAATTGGGTTCAGTTGCCAAGCAATCCGGTATTCCGGTGAGTTTACATGGAACAGGCGGAGCCTGGCTGGTTGGCAGTAGCAGCTCTAGTCCTCAGATGTTTAAATCTGTTATCTATCATTCGCTGGATCGAAAAGTCTGTAACACACTTAACACGTGTTGCATCACTAAAGAAGCAGCATCGGTCTTAGTTCCAGAGTTTCTGACTGCGTTAACTGAGGCCGGCGAAGCGAGGGGTGCAAGTGCTAAATTACATATAACTGAATCAGCTGATCCCTTTATCCCCGATGAATGGCGGGAAACCGTTGCTATTAAACGCTCTGAAGGGGAAGTCGTTGAGCCTCAAACCGAAGAAATCAAGATCGAGGAAATTGGCATTGAATGGGAATGGGAGAATTCGCCAGAAGTCACTTTGGTGGTAGTTGAGTCCGTTTCGGAAGCCATCACACTTTTTAATAGCTACTCTCCGCAGTTTGTTGCGAGCTTAGTTACTGAAGACGAAAAGGAATTTGAAGCATTTTTTGATGGAATTAATGCTCCATTTGTTGGTAACGGCTTTACTAGATGGGTTGACGGGCAGTATGCCTTGAATCGGCCAGAGCTTGGATTATCTAACTGGCAGTATGGAAGACTTTTCGGAAGGGGTGGGGTCCTTTCAGGGGATTCTATTTTTACTATTCGAACACTTGCGATCCAAGAAACTTCTGAGATAACTCGGCGTTCATAAAAAGAACTTCTCAGTCACATAGCTTATTCAGAATTAATTAAATACTTGACCCATAATAATAATCATTATTATTATAATAAAGTTATCGAAGTTCTAGCCCTAAATAAAATATGAATCCCCCAACAACCTTCAAGAAAGCAAAATTCCCCTACCCAGAGTTAGGTTTGACAAGTTACACCAATGGACGTCGCAAATATCATATGCTTAATATCAACAAACCTCCCACCGAGATCACCCAATACGATCATTTCAATTACGCGCAGAAATTAACAAAGGCAGGAAACTATGCATAAGACCAAAATATTACAAACATCAGGGCTGATAGTACTCACATCACTTATGGCAATTTCTTGCGGTAGCAACGAGAGTTCTGAATCCTCAAATGTCATTTTCGGACAGGGTGGCCAAGTAGTGATTGATACTGACGCAGTGAAGGCGGCAGAAGATAAACAAGCCGATGAAAGCAGTGGAACAGAGACCCTTTCTGTCGAAGACGTTGACGTAGAGGAACTCAACACGGAGACAGAAGCGGTTGAAGAAGACGATGGCATTGATGTCGCTACTGCAGACGAAGATCCGCTAGACAACTTACTCAACACCGTTGCACAATTTCAGGGCTGCCTCGAAGACGACGGATTTGAGTTTATTGGGGCACCAGGTCAACCTGGCCCTGACGGAGAAACTGTTGACCCCAGTTCTTTCACACCTGACTACATTGCCGCACTCCAAAAATGCGCTACGGCAACAAACATTCTCGACGCCTTCACATCTTTTAGCGAAGCTCAGGAAAACTTGACCTCAGAAGAGATTGCACAAAATAACTTCGGACTTCCAGTATTTGGAGAGTGCCTAGAGCGACTTGGATGGGAAGTCGGCGAAATAACGCCCGATGAACGCGGACAGCTCGGATTTGGAATAAATGGTCAAGGCCTTACCCCCCCTGACGATTCGGAAGGCATCTTCCCTGCCGGTGATATAAACACTTGCAGGCAAGAAGCTGAGACATACGTTCTAGAGAATTACGAAGCGAGTGAGGAGTAACTCAAAAGTGATTAATCAAAAAAAAGTTTCTGCAGGAGTAGGAATAGGACTTGTACTCGTTTTGCTAGTTGGTATTTTCGTCTGGCCAGGTACGGGGGGAAATAGCAATAATGTCCAAAAAAATGATGGCCCCACCTACGTCGTTGCCCCTGTTGAGAGACGAACTTTAACTGATGAGATTACTGTCCGAGGAGAAATTCGTAGGGATCAACTCCAAAGAATAACAGCCAACGTTGATGGGCAGGTAAGTTCAGTTCTTGTAGATGACGGAGATACTATTAACGCCGGAGATGTTCTTTACGCTATCGACGGACGTGCTGCTGTTGCTGTCGATGGGGAGTTCTCCTTCTTTAGAAGATTAGATGTTGGTTCTGATGGCCCAGATGTCCTGCAATTAGAAACAATTCTCTCAGCAAACGGATATGAGGTAGGAACAGTAGACCAACTTTTCACCGAAGAAACAAGATCCGGTTTGCGTGACTGGCAGATAACCCGCGGATACGGAGGTGCCAGCCCAGAACCCAACGAAAATATCATTATCTCATTGAGTTCCAATACCGCAGGATATTCAATAGGGGCACAGAATACAATAGCCATAGAACTTCAACCAAGCGTCCCTGATCAGAGTATGACATCAGCAAACAATAGTTGGGAAAATCAAAGTGCGCTTTACTCTGAGGAGACAATGCGCACCCACGAATTCATTCCTGCCACCTTTGCTTTCCAGAATAATGTATTACAAGATGACAGACCCATCATAGAGGTCACTGTAAATCCCGGTTCTGTTATAGAGGGAGAAACTGCGACCTTTACCTTCACATCAGACGTTGCGATGCCATCAGATACAGTTATCGATTACGTGGTCACAGGTTCTGCTACTGCCGAAGACGACTACGATGATGGCCCATTAGATGGCTCATTTATTTTTCCCGCTGGAGCACAATCATTTGATTTACAAATAGAAACGTTGACTGATAATGAAATTGAGAGTGCTGAAGAACTTATAATTGAGGTTGGTGAAGGTTTCAGCGTAAGTGACAACCTCCCCTATCGACTTGGGGCGCTTCGGGAAGCAAAATTGGAAATTACCAGCCCTGCCGGAGATGTACAAACAATAGAAATACGATCTATAACCCCTACTGTGTCTGAGGGTGGCAACTTAACCTTTGAGTTCCAAACAGACAAAATAAGTAACGAAGACACGATAATAAAAATTTCTGTGTGGGGAACTGCGACAAGTGGATCAGACTTCATAGCTGAAGACCTAGAAGTTGAACTACCCGCTAACGAGAAAACTGTCAGCCTTACCTTCCAAACTAGGAATGATTCACAGGTTGAAACTGATGAAGAGCTCTGGGTCACCATTGTTAATAACCCTAACGAGACATACGCTATCGGATCACCAAAATCAGCTTTAGGATTAATAGAGTCAAATGATCTGCCTGAGCTAACGATCTCAGGGGGTGGAGGCATCGGTGAAGGTGGAAATGCAGAGTTCGTAATCAATGCTAATCAACCTGTCACTGAGGACACCTCAATCAATTACTCGTTACGTGGCAGCGCTACTGCAGGTAAAGACTATAAGGAACTACCCGGGACAGTAATTATGCCTGCAGGTCAAAGTCAAGTAACTGTTCAGATTGAAACTATTGACGACGATGTCCTCTTCCTTCCCGGAGATATGGTTGTCGCTTCTTGGCCAGCAAGAATTGGGACAGTGTCTGTTGATGATGGAGAGTTCATTCTCCTTGGACAGCAAGTACTTACGCTTACAGAACCTGACTTCACAATCACATTGACACTCAACCCTACCGATAGAGGAAATCTAGAGGTTGGAATGGACGTGGAAGTTGAACTGCAAGCGAGTGACCAGGATGCTGTCCCAGGCGTAATTCTTGAGCTTGATGAAACTGCAACAGTTACCGCAGATGGCTCCGAAAGATACGAGGGCGTCATCCAAACATTTGAGGATCTAGACGCCGTGGATGGTGCAAATGTTAATGTTGATGTAACGAGAGAAGAAAAGATAGACGTCATCACCGTTCCAGTTGCCGCTGTCTTACAGGACGGGCAGGGTAACGATGTCGTACGAGTAGTTCTCACTGATGGAACAACTCGTCAAGTACAAGTAAAGGTAGGCCTTTCTGAAGGCGCTTACGTGGAGATCACAGAGGGGCTTTCAGGCGAAGAACTTGTACTGGTAGAAACCTAATGAATACTTCAGTGGTACCACAAGCTAGCGCTACAAGTAGAAGGAATTTATTTCAACTACGAGACGTGTACAGAATCTACGGGCAAGAACCCGTTGCTGTTCATGCTCTTGATGGGGTATCTCTTGACATCCATGCAGGGGACTTTATGGCAATTATCGGACCTTCTGGGTCTGGCAAGTCAACACTCCTTGGATTATTAGGTTGCTTAGATTTACCGACAAAAGGATCAATCAAAGTTGACCAAACGGAGATAACCGACTTAGAAGACAGCGAGCGCTCAAAACTCCGAGGCAATTCAATAGGTTTTGTCTTTCAACAATTCCACCTAATTCCTCACCTTACAGCTTTAGGAAACGTCTCAACAGCCCTCCTCTATCGAGAGCTAACGAAACCTGAAATAGAAGAACGCTCCTTAGCCGCTTTAGAGATGGTAGGACTTGGGGAGAGGCATGATCACCGTCCGATTGAGATGTCAGGCGGTGAGCAACAACGTGTCGCTATTGCAAGAGCTTTGGTCACTGACCCTCTTATGATCCTTGCTGACGAGCCTACAGGTGCTCTAGACACGAAAACTGCAACGATTGTCATGGATATATTCAAAAACCTTCAGAGCCAAGACCGTGCAATCGTGCTCGTTACACATGACCTAGAAATAGCTGAACAAATGGATCGTGTGGTTTCGATGCGAGATGGAAAGATTGTGGCGGATGACCTTCGGAGCGAACGAACTGACGCTTTAGAAGACAGGTTTTGGGAAGCGGGAAAGAACGGCAAGTTAGAGTAGCTATGAATTGGTTTCGAGAAATACTCAGCGTCGCACTTAGTGGCCTAACAGCGAGAAAAGTACGTACCTTACTGATTATGCTCGGACCGGTCCTTGGGGCCGCTGGCATAGTAGCTGCAGTTGGCTTAAACGAATCAGCAAAAGGTGATGTACGACAAACCCTAGAGAAACTGGGCACTAATTTAATAGTCGCTTCGGCTGATGGAACCTTCTCTGGGGGGGAGGCACCTACACTTCCCGAGGAAGCTGTAGAACGCGCTATGAACGTTTCAACTGTCAACCGCGCTGCCGGCATTACTGAAATAGGAAGTCTTACTGTCCTGCCTTCGCAAGGTGGAAGAGATTTCTTTAGAACAATACCTGTCCCAGTACTTACTAGTGATCAAAATCTCCTCGATGTACTAGATGCCCAGATGCTGTATGGTCGTTTCATTAACGGAGCAGATGAAGACAATACCTTTAGAAGCGCTGTAATTGGGCAGGATCTTGCAAGTGACTATCAATACCTTCCAGGTGAGGCACGAACAATTGATGTCAATGGCGAAACTTACGGAGTGGTAGGAGTTCTAAAGAAAGTTGCTCTAGTCCCCAAGTTAGATACCGCAGTAATTATCCCAAAATCTTCTGCTGAACAAGATTTTGATGTTGAGCAAAAACCAACGACACTGTACGCACGAGCGGTTGAAGGAACGGTTGATTCTACTTCTGAAGCTTTACCTGTAGCCATTAACCTCGGCGGACCTGAAGGTGTTGTGGTGGCCATCCCTTCTGACCTACTTGAAGCTCAAGGAGCTGTAGATACCACACTACGAAATATTCTCTTCCTTATGGGAGGCTTGGCTCTCCTCGTTGGAGGTGTTGGTATTGCCAATGTTATGTCGATATCGGTGATTCAACGGTCAGGCGAAATTGGTATTAGGCGTGCTCTTGGTCATACAAAAGTAACGATCGCCATGCAGTTTGTTCTCGAAGCCTTATTTGTGGGTGTTCTCGGAGGTTTAGCCGGTGTTCTTGCAGGTGTGGGAGTTATCTATCTCGTATCAGCAGTTCTAGGGTGGGTCGCTACCCTCAACATCCCATTATTCCTTGTCGCTGGAGGCATGGCTCTAATTGTGTCAATAATTGCAGGCCTTTATCCAGCCCTCAAAGCTGCTCGGCTCGAGCCATTAGAAACACTGAGGCTTGGCTAAAATTTACTCAAAGCGCTTTCCCTCTTCTTTGAGGAAATCAACCCACTTTGATCCTGCGAAATCAGTCAGGTCACCAGGCAGATATCGCACCGTTCCCAGTAGACCTGTGTACGAAAAATTCCGATACTTTTCATATATCTCCCAATTAACTGGAGACTTACGATCAATTCCTACATCAATACCCTGGAAAGGAGCCATAGCAAGTAAAGCCAATAAACCCTTATGGCTGGCCGTAACTACCCCATTAAGCGATATTTCTACATCCCAGTGCAAAAAATCAGGAGGTATCACAGAGAGAATAATTTTATTATGACCATCAGGGATCGCACCACACCGAATATTAGTCATTTCACCATAACCATTATGAGAAAATAAAAGATTGCCATCCAAAACATAAAGCGCGTACCCGCCGCCTTGATCACCATGAGCAAAGAGAGTCCCTTGGTCAGCGTGTTTATAGTCAAACTCTACTTCAACACTCCAGTTCCGAAAACTAATTAATTGCTGCGATTTCCACCGCTCAACAGTTGGAGTTCCAGGGTAAAGAACCATTTCCTGAACAAGTTTTTCATTCCATGGAGGGCGAAGAATATTCTTAACGTTGTTCCCTTCATCCAATGGAAAAACTTGATTGTCCCAAGCAGCTTGTTCCCATTTTTCTTCAAGTTCTTTTACTTTCTCTGGAAATTCATCCGAAATATCATGGATTTCTGTCGGATCATTTTCTAGGTTGTGGAGTTCCCAGCTTTCTTCAGAAAATGGGGTTTCAATTTTGCGAATTGTTGATGCGGACCAACCTTCCTGGTACATTCCTCGATGCCCAATCATTTCGTAATATTGTTCCGTATGAGTTGAATCAACTTCTGGTTTGTGAAGAGATTCAATAAAACTACTTCCTGCAGGTTTTGGAAGTTTCTCACCTTCTTTTTCCGTGGGAACTTTGATGCCAACCAAATCGCAAATTGTTGGCAGAAGGTCAGTTACATGCTGATATTGCGACCTAAGAGGGTTATCCGCCAATAATTTTTTCTGCCAAGAAATTATGAATGGAACTTGTTGCCCACCTTGATGCGTATTGGTCTTATACAGTCTGAATGGCGTATTGGATGTCATCGCCCACCCCATTGGGTAATGAGCCAAAGCTCTTGGGCCTCCTAAAAGGTCAAGGCGGTCATGATCAATGTCGGTACTTTCTAAATCGGTATGCCCAGTGAAAGCCAGCAGCGTTCGGAAGTAGGCTGATGTGCCTAATTCTTGACCTTCTCGCGAACCACCGTTATCAGAGGTGAAAACAATAATTGTATTTTCCCACTCCCCCAGTTCTTCTAAACCATCACGTAATCTCTTAAAATTTTGGTCAACATTATCAACCATGCCAGCAAAGATTTCTTGATACCTAGCAAACAATTCCTTTTCTTTAGGCGTTAATTCATCCCAGGCTTTTACTGCATGTCCCTCTTCGTGATTACGTTCAGGAAGTTCTACATGCGGTGGGATCACTCCGATTTCCTTTTGCTTTTCAAATCGTTGTTCTCTAATTTGATCCCACCCGGCTTCGTATTTCCCACGATACTTCTCTATGTCTTTTTCTTTTGCCTGAAGCGGGGCGTGCACGGCCCCATGAGCAAAATACATAAACCACGGTTTCGCAGGATGAGAACTTCTAAGTTCTCTTACCATTTTTAATGCTTGGTCAGTTAAGTCGTCTGTGAAGTAATAATCCTCAGGGTACGTATCAATATCTAATGCATGATTATCTTCATATAGGCGGTGAGGGTGATGAAAATTAGTGAAACCTCCCAGAATCCCATAGAAGCGTTCAAAGCCT